>Ga0272444_10000065_pt1 | contig 139505 bp, 140 predicted proteins | sample SSMForm13_FD_201033 | JGI IMG/M metagenome (GOLD analysis project Ga0272444, IMG submission 201033) | Marine sediment archaeal communities from Little Sippewissett salt marsh, Falmouth, MA, United States - SSM-Form-13 | ecosystem: Environmental > Aquatic > Marine > Wetlands > Sediment ...
GTGGTTATGGCGGGGTGGCTGCACCCGATCCCATTCCGAACTCGGCCGTGAAACACCCCAGCGCCGATGGTACTTCGTCTTAAGACGCGGGAGAGTAGGTCGCTGCCAGGTCTGCCAAGCACAAACCAGCTTCTTCTCTTTTCGAAACCTTTTCTCGACCGTCCGCGCAGGCGGTTTTTTCTACGGATCGAGTTCAATGGTGGCGCGGGGTGGAGCAGCCCGGTAGCTCGTCAGGCTCATAACCTGAAGGTCGCAGGTTCAAATCCTGCCCCCGCAACCAAAATCAGCCCGTTCATCATAGGATGAGCGGGTTTTTTCGTTTCCGGCCTGCTGTAAATACGTGTCGGCGCCGCTTCGGTGGAAGGCCTGTGATTACTGTTCAACCCGTCGTCCATCTGGACGGCGGGTTTTTTTATACCCGGACTCCGGCTAGCTTCAGGAGATCCGGCGTGCCCAGATTACGCCGGGGAATTTCCCAGATATTGCCGCTATCGCGCCCTACTTACTCCATCCGGGCCATGTCAAAGCGCAGCTGGTCGTGACGACCGCCAGTGCAACCCCACAACAACGACATGGTTCCCATGATGCCGAAAGACATCGGGCGCTTTCCTTTGCGCCATTTTCACACCGTTCTGACACTTGCCGTTTCCGCCGGCCTGTTCGCCGGCGCGGCGTCTGCAACCGCCGCTGCCCGGCCCGTTCCCGCGCAGCAGAAGAACTGCCTAGCCACCGCGATCTATTTCGAGGCGCGCGGCGAATCCGAGCGCGGGCAGAAAGGCGTCGCGCAGGTCATTCTCAACCGGGTCGAGAACGACGCCTATCCGGACACGATTTGCGGCGTCGTCTACCAGAACCGGGAAAAGCGCAATGCGTGCCAGTTTTCCTTCGCCTGCGACGGTCGCGCCGACCGCGCGTCGGAACCGAAAGCCTGGGAGCGGGCGCAAAGCCTGGCTGAGGACGTGCTGGACGGCCGAAATCTAGTCCAGCAGGTCAGGGCGGCAACGCACTATCACGCCGACTATGTCAGGCCCTACTGGGCGCCGAAGATGAAAAGGCTGTCAAAGATCGGCCGGCATATCTTCTACCGGACCTGACCGGGCCTCAGCCCTTGTATTGCGCAGCGAGTTTTCTGGCCGCGCCGGCGAGCAGGTTGACGTCGATGCCGACGGCGAGAAAGGTGACGCCGAGACTGGCATAGGTCTCTATCGAGGCGGGATCGACGGCGAGAATACCGGCGGCCTTGCCGGCCTTCAGGATGCGCGGGATCGCATCGGCGATCGCATCCTGCACCTCCTGCGCGCCGGGCTTGCCGATGTGGCCCATGTCGGCCGCCAGATCCGACGGGCCGATGAAAACACCGTCGATTCCGTCGACCGCGAGAATGTCATCGAGCGCCGCCATGCCGGCGCGGTTTTCCACCTGCACCAGCAGGCAGATCTCGTCATCGGCGGTGGTCAGGTAGTCCGGGATGGCGGAAAATTTCGAAGCGCGGGCGAGCGCCGAGCCGACGCCGCGCACGCCTCTCGGCGGATAGCGCACCGCGCTGACAAGGTCGGCGGCCTGCGCGCCGCTTTCGACCATCGGCACCAGGATGTTCTGTGCGCCGATGTCAAGAACCTGTTTGACCATCCAGGTTTCGCCGATCGGCAGGCGGACGACGGGGTGTGACGGAGAGGCTTCAAGCGCCTGCAGTTGCGCGAGGGTCGAGCGCAGGTCGTTCGGGGCGTGTTCGCCGTCTATCAGCAGCCAGTCGAAACCGGCCGTGCCCATGATTTCCGCCGCATAGGCGTTTGCCATACCAAGCCAGCAGCCGATCTGGCGTTCGCCGCGGGAAAGCGCGGCCTTGAACTCGTTTACGGGTGCGGGCATGGCGTGCTCCTCAGGCGAAATTGCAGGATACGGTTCCGAAGGTGCCGAAATCGGCACGGATTTTCGAGCCGGACGGACACTCGACCGGACGGATGAAGGAGCCGGACAGGATGACCTGGCCGGGTTCGATGCGCTGGCCGTAATCGGCCATGCGGTGCGCCAGCCAGACAATGCCGGTGACAGGATCGTTGAGGACGCCCGCGCCGAGGCCGGTTTCCTCGACCGCGCCGTTGCGCGAAACGATGGCGCCGACCCAGCGCAGATCGAAGGCATCGACGGGGTGGCGTTCCCCGCCCAGTACCAAGCCGGCGTTCGCGGCGTTGTCGGAAATCGTGTCGCAGATCTTGCGCGCCTGGCCGGTTTCGGGATCGGCGCGCAGGATGCGGGTGTCGAGGATCTCCAGCGACGGCGCGACGAAATCGGTGGCGGCGATCACGTCGTCGCGGGTGACATCCGATCCGGCGAGCGGAGCCTTCATGACAAAGGCGATCTCGGCTTCAATGCGCGGCTGGATGAAACGGCCGGCGGGAACCGTGGCGCCGTTCTCGAAGGCCATGTCGTCGAGCAGCACGCCGCTATCGGGAATGTCGATGTCGAGCGCATATTGCATCGCCTTGGAGGTGAGGCCGATCTTCCAGCCGATCACGCCGCGACCGGCCTCGAGCTTGCGGCGGACGAGCGCCGCCTGCACCGCATAGGCGTCGTCCATCTCCATTTGCGGATGGCGCAAAGTCAGCAATCCGATCTGGCGGCGGTTTTCGTCGGCAAGGAACAGGTCCTCGGCGGCCTGCTCGATTTCGGTTTCGCCGAGTGTCATGCCTCGTCCGCCACGCCGTTTCGCAAAGTGCCGATTCCCTCCGCTTCCACTTCGACCACGTCTCCCGGTTTCAGGAAGACCGGCGGATCCTGCCGTGCGCCCGCCCCCGTCGGCGTGCCGGTGACGATGATGTCGCCGGGCACCAGGGTGGTGAAGGTCGAGATATAGGCGATCTGGCGGGCGACGGGAAAGATCATGCGGCCGGTGCGGTCGTCCTGGCGTGTCTCGCCGTTGACGCGGGTGGTCAGATGTACGTCGACGATCTGCGAGGGATCGCGGAACGGCACTAGCCAAGGGCCCATCGAACCGGACCGTTCGAAATTCTTGCCCTGCGTGACGTTGAACTTGGCGTGGCGCACCCAGTCGCGCAGCGTGCCCTCGTCGCAGAGCGTCAGCGCGGCGATGTGCTGGAGCGCCTCGGCATCGGGGATGTGGCGGCCACCCTTGCCGATCACCACGGCGATCTCGCCCTCGTAATCCAGCTTGTCGGAGACTTCCGGCCGAATCAGCGGCTGCTCGTGGCCGGTGAAGGAGCGCGGAAAGCGGATGAAGAGCGACATGTTCGGCGGGGCTTCCTGACCGTCCTTGTACTCGGCGTTGCGGTCCGGGAAGTTGACACCGACGCAGATGATCTTTTCCGGCGCGGGGACGGGGATTTCCCACGTGAAGCTGCCGTCGGGATGCGTCACCGAGCGTCCCTTCGCGGCCTCGATCAGCGTATCGAGGGCATCCGCCTCGATCACCTCGCGCAAGGTCGGCCATAGCGGGTATTCGGGCGACAGGGCGATCATGCCGCCGTCGGCGACGACGCCGTACCAGGTCCGCCCTTCGGCTGAGTAAGTCGCGATCCGGTCAGGCATCCGGCGTCTCCATGTTGCGGGCAATCTCGATGATGACATCGCCGGCCGTTTTCACATCGTCCTCGGTGGCGCTGAACGAACCGGCGGTAAAGCGGATGACAAGCTCGCCGTCGACGCGGGTCTGGGTCAGATAGATGCGGCCGTCGTTGTTGATGGCGGTGACCAGAGCGAGATTGAGCGCGTCCGGATCGGCGCCATCGCGCCGGTAGCGGAACGAGAACAGCGACAGCACCGGATCGGTGACGATCTCGAAATCCGGTTCGGCGCGCAGGCGCTCGGCAAGGGCATGAGACCAGGCGACGTGGTTGCGGATCATCCGGCGCAGCCCGTCGAGGCCGTAGGCTCGGACCAGGAACCAGATCTTCAACGCGCGGAAGCGGCGGCCGAGCGGCACCGACCATTCCGAATAGTTGATGATGCCCTCGGCGCCGTGCGTCTTCAGATATTCCGGCTGGATGGCGAGCGTGCGCACCAGATCGTCGGGCGAGCGTATGAAATGGGCCGAGCAGTCGAACTGCGCGCCGAGCCATTTGTGCGGATTGAAGACGACGGAATCGGCGTATTCGACGCCTTCCCAGAAATGGCGGAACTCGGGGCAGATCATCGCCGCGCCGGCCCAGGCAGCGTCGACATGGACATAAAGGCCATGCTCGCGGGCGACCGGGATGACCGCTCTGAGATCGTCCATCGCGCCGACGCCGGTGCCGCCGATGCAGGCGATGATGCCGGCCGGCCTGTATCCGGCTTCGATATCCTCGCGGATCGTGGCGTCGAGCGCGGCGGCGTCCATGCCGCGGTTCTTGCCGGTTACCGGAATGCGGCGCAGGTTCGTCTCGCCGATGCCGGCGATCCAGATGGCGCGGTCGATGGAGGTGTGGACCTCGCCGGAGCAATAGACGCGCAGCGGTTGCTGGCCGGCGAGGCCCGACCTGTTGCCGTCCCAGGACAGCGCCTTTTCGCGCATGGTCAGCACGGCGGCGAGCGTCGCCGAGGAGGCGGAATCCTGGATGACGCCGGCGAAGCCCTCGGGCAGGCCGATCGCCTGGCGCAGCCAGTCGAGCACCACCGTTTCCATCTCGGTCGCCGCCGGCGAGGTCTGCCACAGCATGCATTGCGGCGCTATCGTTGAGACGAGATATTCGGCCAGCACCGACGCCGGCGCGGCGTTGGCCGGGAAATAGGCGAAGAAGCGGGGATGCTGCCAGTGGGTGATGCCGGGCATCACGATGGTCTCGAAGTCGGCGAAGATCGCCTCCATCGGCTCGGCGGCGTCGGGCGGCGCGGCGGGCAGCGCGGCGGCGACCTCGCCGGGTTTCGTCTGCGCGCGGACGGGGCGGTCGCGCAGGCCCTCGTGATATTGCACGGCCCAGTCGGAGACCCTGCGGCCCCATTCGGCGAAATCGCTCCAGCGCATGGGACTCTCCTACGGTGCGACGATGGGTTGGGCGGCGAGGCTCGGCTCGACGACTTCTGTGCCCTCGAACAGGCTGCCTTCCTCGAACCAGGAGCGAGGCGCGGGCGCGCCCCACAGCGTCTGGCGCTGCGGGTCCTTCAGGTCCCACGCGATCGGCTCGAGATCGGGATCGACCGTCTGGTAGTCGGAGCAATAGATCTCGATGCGGTGGCCGTCGGGATCGCGGATATAGAGGAAAAAGGCGTTGGAGATGCCGTGCCGGCCGGGGCCGCGCTCGATGTTGGAGACCCAGCCCGTCGTCGCCATCAGGTCGAGCAGGTCGATGATGTTGAGCGGCGTGGGCACCCAGAAGGCGGTGTGGTGCAGGCGCGGGCCGCGGCCGTTTGTGAATGCGATGTCGTGGACGCCGCCCTTGCGGTGGGTCCATGCCGCCCACAGCCGGCCGGTTTCCTCGTCGGCGGTATATTCCGTCACGCGGAAGCCGATCTCGTTGTAGAAGGTGACCGACTCGTCGACATTGGGCGTGAAGCAGTTGAAGTGGTCGATCCTGAGCGGCTTGACGCCCTTATAGAGCTTGTATTGCTGGTGGATCGGCGGTAGCCGGTCCATGCGCGAGTAGAATTCCAGCGGAATGCCGTGCGGATCGCGGGTGCGGAAGGTGCGCGATTGATAGGGCCGCTCGACCCATTCGACCGGCAGGCCCTTTGCCTTGAAGAAGTGCTCGGCCTTGTCGAGATCCTCCTCGTCGAAGACTTTGAAACCGAGATCGCGGGCGACGGCCTGTTCTTCCTTGCGAAGGACGATGCAATGGTGGCCGCGCTCTTCCATCGCGCGCAGATAGATCGCGTCCGCCGTCTCGTCGGTGACCTGCAGGCCGAGCGTATCGACGTAGAAGGCGCGGCTCTTCGCGAGATCCGTGACCGCCAGTTCGACATGGGACAGGCGCACGATGTTGAAGGGCGGATAAAGGACCGGTGCGGGTATCGACATCTTGGTTCTCTTCAGTATTGCCAGCGTCAGCTGACGGGGAAAATCACATTGACCTGGCCGGTGCCGGAACTCGGGAAGTATTCGGTCACGATCTCGCATTTGCCGGCATAGGCGTCCCAGCCGAGAGCGCCATACAGCATCGCCGTGTCATGCATCGAGCCTTCGCCCGAGCAGTGATTTGCGTAGTCGCCCAGCATCTTCAGGAAGGTGGCATGGTCGCCGCGCTTCCACATCTCCAGCACCATGAGATCGACCTGGCGGTTGAACTCGGAGGAGATGGTGAAAGTGCCGTTGTTGGGCGCATATTCCTTGTTCGACCAGATCTTGTGCGAGAGCGAGCCGGAGGCGAGCAGCAGCACCCTGGAGTCCGAGGCGTCGACGGCAGCGCGAATGGCCTCGCCGACAACGCGGCTTTCGTCGTGATCGTGAACGGTGCAGAAAGCCGCGACCGAGACGACCTTCATGTCGTGTTCGCGGCTCATGAAATGCATCGGCACGAGCGTGCCGTATTCGAGGTCCAGCGAATCGAGGTGATGGGCAAGCGTGTAGACACCGAGGTCGGTCGCCTTCTCGGCAATGGCGTCGCCCAGTTCGGGATTGCCACGGTGATCGTAGGGCATGTCGCGAATGAACTGCGGGAACTCGCTGGAGGTCAGCAGGCCCTTGAAGTGCTGGTTGGCATTGATGTGGAAGCCGGCATTGACCAGCCAGTGCGTGTCGCAGATCACCACGGTGTCGGCACCGAGCGCCTTTGCGCGGCGCGCTATTTCGAGATGGCCGTCGATGGCCGCCTGACGTTTTCCCTTGATCGGCCCTTCCTGTTCCGACATCTGCAGCGTCGGCACATGCGTGACCTTGGCGGCCAGGACTATTTCACCCATTTTTTCCTCCCCGTCGTTCTTCCTGCTATTTTCCGAGCTGCGGAATGTGATGCTGGCCGGTGGCGAAGCCGATATGCTTCTGCTCCATGTAGAACTCGAAGGACCAGTCGCCGCCGTCGCGGCCGATGCCGCTGGCCTTGACGCCGCCGAACGGCGTCGGCAGGTGGCGGACGTTTTCCGAGTTCACCCAGATCATGCCCGCCTCCAGCTTCTCGGTGAAGCGGAGCGCGCGGGTCAGGTCGTTGGTCCAGACATAGCCGGTCAGGCCGTATTGCACGCCATTGGCGATCTCGAGCGCCTCGTCCTCGTCCTTGAAGGTGATGGCTGTCAGAACCGGGCCGAAGATTTCCTCCTGGGCGACGCGCATATCCGGTTTCGCGCCGGTGAACAGCGTCGGCCTGACGAAATGGCCCTTGCCCTCGACGGCCTCGCCGCCTGCCGCGATGATCGCGCCGTCCTTTTTCGCGACATCGAAATAGGAGGTCACCTTGTCGAAATGGGTCTTGTGGATCAGCGGGCCGATCTCGGTTTGCGGATCGAGCGGGTGGCCGACCCTGATCCTGTTGACGCGCTCGACCAGCTTTTTCTGGAATTCGTCTGCGATGCTCTCCTGTACCAGCAGGCGCGAGGACGAGGTGCAGCGCTCGCCGTTCAGCGAGTAGATCATGAAGACCGCCGCATCGAGGGCGCGATCGAGATCGGCGTCGTCGAAGACGATGACGGGGTTCTTGCCGCCGAGCTCGAAATGGACCCGTTTCAGCGTGTCGGCGCCCTGTTTCATGATCATCGAGCCGGTCCTCGATTCGCCGACGAAGGCGATGGCCTTGATGTCCGGGTGCTCGGTGAGCGCCTTGCCGGCATCCTCGCCGAAACCGTTGACGAGGTTCCAGACGCCGGCGGGCAGGCCCGCTTCCTCGGCGATCTCCATCAGGATGCGGGCTGTCACCGGCGAGAATTCGGCCGGCTTGTGCACAACGGTGCAGCCGGCGGCCAGCGCCGGCGCGATCTTCCAGGTCGACAGCATGAACGGCGTGTTCCACGGCGTGATGACGCCGACCGGCCCGATCGGCACGCGGGTGGTGACGTTCATCAGGGTCGGCGAGGGCAGCGTCTGTCCGTCACGCGCGGACGGGGCGCGGTCGGCGAAGAAACGGAAGTTTTCCGCGCCGCGCAGTGCCGCCTTGGACATGAAGCGGTGCGCCTGGCCGGTGTCCCAGCATTCGGCGATGGCGATCTCGTCGGCACGCGCGACGATGCGGTCGGCGATGCGGTGCAGAATCTTCTTGCGGTTCACGGCGTCGAGATCGCGCCAGGCGGGGAAAGCCTCCTTCGCCGCTTTCGCGGCGGCGTCGATATCGTCCGCGCCGCTTTTGGCGATCTTGCAGATGAAGCTCTCGTCGACCGGCGAGTGATTGTCGAAGGTTGTGCCGGAAAGGGCGGGGCGGTCCTCGCCGCCGATCCGGTTGAGGATACCGTCCTTCCTGAAACGGGCGATATAGGTCTCGAGTTTTTCGAGGTTCTGTTCGAGTGTGGACACGGTCAGCCGTCCTTCAAATGGTCGCGTATGGTGTTCAGTTTCGGGCTCAGCTCCGGGTCGATGTCGCGCATCTCCATCGACAGCGCCATCGGCCGCGTGGCGATGACCGGATCGAGAAACGCCTTCGCGGCGGCAAAGAGCTTTTCGGTCGCGGCCTTCCTTGCCTCGAAGGCGCGACCGCCGCGCAGCCGGATCGAAATATCGACATAGCCGTGGCGGGGATCGCCGTCGGCAATCGACACGTGATCGGCCCGGAAGGCGCGAACGCGGATGCCGGCCATCGGAAACACGCCGGTTTCGATCCCGGTCCTGCGCAGGAGGTCGCACAGCGCCGGAAAATCGACCGCGTCTTCCATGTTGGCCGAGTAGTCGATCGCGATATGCGGCATCGGCGCCTCCCTTGAGTTAATTTAGTTAACATGTTAATTTGTTGCCGCTTTGGAAGTCAAGTGGCTCGCTGGCACGGAAGCATATTGCTTTATGCGAAAGCGACAGGCAAAAGCTAAACATGGAAAAAACGGAAAATACTGTTGCTCGCGCGATTGGTCTTGCCACAGCCCGCTCTTTACCGATTGCATTACTTCGTGCACGCGAAAGCGTGATGGGGCCGATCAGGGCGATGCTCGCCAATGCCGGCGTCACCGAGCAGCAGTGGCGGGTGCTGCGGGTGCTCGAAGAAAACGGCTACATGGACCCGACCGAGATCGCCGAGCGCTCCTGCCTGTTGCTGCCGAGCCTGACGCGCATTCTGCAAACGCTGTCCGACAAGGGATATGTCAATCGGCTGCCGCATCCGACCGACGGCCGACGGCTGCAGATCACCATCACGCCGGAGGGCCGGGCGTTCGTCGCGTCGAACATGGCGGAAAGCGAGCGCATCATGGCGCGGCTTCAGGAGCATCTCGGCAGCGCAAAGCTGGAAACATTGCTCGACCTGCTCAACGAGCTCGACGGGCTGCGCCTGTAGACCCCGTCCGGTTTCGCTTTCCGCGCGCGCGTTATATATACGCAAGTGACGCCCGAATATTCAGGAACAGCGCATGGCCGGCCAGACGGAAACCGTGATCGAGGCGATTCTCGCCGCCATCGACGATGGCGAGATCGGTCCCGGCGACGCAATCGACGAACAGGCGCTGATCGCACGGCACGGCGTGTCGCGCACGCCGGTGCGCGAGGCGCTGATCCGGCTGGAGACGGCGGGGCTGGTGCAACGGCATGCGCGCAAGGGCGCGCTGCTGTTCAAGCCGACGCTGGAAGAATTTCTCGGCATCATCGAGGTTCATGCGCGGCTGGAGGCCCAGGCGGCGGGGCTGGCGGCGCGCCGGCTGACGCCGGAGCTGGCGCGCGAACTGGAAGAGATCGTCGCGGCCTGCGAAGCGCATGCCGCCGCGTTCGGCAGCAGCCGGCCGGAGGACTATTACCGGCTCAACCTGCGTTTCCACGAGGTGATCGCAAGGGCCTCGGGCAATCCCTTCCTGATCGACCTGATCAAGATGAACGCGCGCAAGCTGATGGGGTATTACCGGGCGCGCTATCGCTATCCGGGCTCTGTGGAAGAGTCGGCGAGGGAGCATCGGAAAATCGCCGGGCTGATCTCAGCGCATGAACGCGAGGCGGCCGAAGCGGCGATGGAGACGCATTTCAATTACGACCGCGGCACGGTCATGGACCTGCTGGCCGCGGTGGGCTGACGGCCTGTTCGAAGAAACGGGCGATGCTTTCGGCGAATTCCCGGTAGTCGGCCTTGTCCGCGAGGGAGGCACGGGCGTTTTCGATCACGTCCCCGGGCAGTTTTTCCGCATACTCCTCGACCAGCGCTGCGATGAAGTCCGGCGTCATCTCCGGATGGTTCTGCGTCGTGTAGACCCGTTCGTCGATGGCGAAGCCGCCGGCCGGGCAGGCCGCGGAGCCGATCAGCACGCGGGCGCCTTGCGGCAGTCGCGTGACCTGCTCGATATGGGCGCCGTATTGGGCAAGCTTGCCGCCGAGCGGCTGCATCCATGGCGCGGGATCGACGATATCGGCCTTTGTCAGGCCGAACACCCAGCCGGCGGGATTTGTCTCTACCTTGCCGCCAAGCGCCAGCGCGATCGCCTGGTGGCCGAAGCAGGCGCCGAAAAGCGGGATCTTGCGGGAGACGATCTCGCGGATCGTTTCCAGCAGCCGGTCGATCCACGGCTCGCCGTCATGTACCGAGGCCGGGCTGCCGGTGACGATGACGCCATCGAAGGCGGAGAGGTTGTCCGGGAAAATCCCGTCCTTCACGGCGAAGGTCTCGCACGTCCAGCCCGGGCGCACGCTGTGGATCAGCGCGGTGAACTTTTCGCCGTCTTTGGGATGACGTTGCGCGAAAGCGCTCTCATCCGTGTTGGTCATCAGGATCGCGAGGTGCACGACAGGTCCGCAGAAATCGGTTTACATATTTATGAGGTCGCATAATATACACAAAACGGCAACTGGAAAGGATGCATTGTGACAGTCTGGGTTCCGACCGATGACGGCCATGCCGATCTTTCCAGCCATGACACCTTCACAGAAGGCCCTCCGCACAACACATTCGCGCGCATGCGCAGGGAAGATCCGCTGTCTTGGACCGAGTGGGACGGCGGCAAGGGATTCTGGTCGGTCACCCGGCACGAAGACATCCTGGCGATAAACGGCAACGCGAAGGTGTTCTCGTCGGCGCGCGGCATCCGCATGGAGGACCAGTCCTACGAGGAATACCTGGCGCGGCGCACCTTCCAGGAGACCGACGCGCCGGAACACATGAAGACGCGCATCAAGGTCGCCAAGGCGTTTTCCAAGCCGGTGATCGCGCAGTTCGAGGAGGATATTCGCGCATTGTGCGACGAGATTCTCGATTCGGCGCTGCCGCTCGGCACGTTCGACGCGACCAAGGAAATCGCGCGGCAATTGCCGATGCGCATGCTCGGCCGCATCATCGGCACGCCGGACGAGGATCTGCCCTGGCTGGTCGAAAAGGGCGACGCGCTGATCGCCAACACCGATCCGGACTTCACCGATCACGTCCTCGACAAGATGGACACCGACGAATACCGGATGATGCCGTTCAACTCGCCAGCCGGCGCGGAACTCTACGAGTACGCCAAGGACCTGATGAAAAAGAAGGCGGCCGCCGGCGACACGGAGGGCGTGCTGCACCTGATCCTGCAGCCGGGGCCGGACGGCGAGACGATCTCGGAGACCGAGTTCCGCAACTTCTTCTGCCTGCTGGTCGCCGCCGGCAACGACACGACGCGCTATTCGATCGCCGCGGGTCTGCAGGCGCTGTGCCACCAGCCGGAGCTGCTCGGCCAGATGCAGAACGACGAGACGGTGTGGGAGACAGCGCCGGACGAGATCATCCGCTGGGCGACGCCGGCGCTCTATTTCCGCCGCACGGCGACGCAGGATTACGAGATGCACGGCAAGACGATCCGCGAGGGCGACAAGGTGCTGCTGTGGTTCGCGTCGGGCAACCGCGACGGCGCAGTATTCGACGATCCGTTCAAGGTGGACCTTTTGCGCTCGCCGAACCGGCACATGTCATTCGGCCAGGGCGGGCCGCATGTGTGTCTCGGCATGTGGCTGGCGCGTCTCGAAGTGCGGGTGCTGTTCCAGGAACTTGCGCGCCGGATCAAGTCCATCGAGGCAGCGGGACCGCACAAATTCCTTCGCTCCAACTTCGTCGGTGGTATCAAGAGCCTGCCGGTCACGGTGGAAATGGCTTGAGGGATTACCGATGAAAACGAGACTGCGCGCCGTATACTGCGATCATCTGAGCATCATCCGCGGCAAGTATCTGCCGAACTCGAAAATCGGCGATGACAGCACGCGGTTCTGCCGCTCGACCTTCGGGGTGCATTACGACCGCGACCTGCTCAACGCGCCGGGCGCAATGATGATGCAGGGCCTGCCGGACATGGAGCTGAAATGGCGCCATGACGATATCCGCGATTCGTGGGACGCCGACACCAAGATCGTCATCGGCGACCTTTACGACGATGCCGGCGAGCCGCTGGGGCTGTGCCCGCGCGGCGCGCTGAAACGGGCCGTCGCCGACTGGCGGAAAAAGGGGCTGACGCCGAAGGTCGGCATCGAGCTGGAAGCCTTCGCGCTGGTCGCCGACGAGAACGGACGGCTGATGCCCTATGACAGCCCGGGCGGCGTGGTCTACGGCACCGGCCCCTATGCCGATCCGCTGCGGTTCAACGACCGGATCTGGGAAATGGCCGACGAGCTGGGCTTTTCCATCGAGATGATCACGGCGGAATACGACTCGCCGCAGTTCGAATACACGCTGACCTTCGACGATGCCGTGAAGGCGGTCGACGATATCGTGCTGTTCAGGCTGATGGCGCGCGAGATCGCGCTGGAATACGGCATCATCCTGACCTTCATGCCGAAGCCGATCGCCGAATGCGGCGGTTCGGGGATGCATATCAACTTCTCCTTCACCGACGAGACCGGAGGCAACGCGCTGTCGACCGGCGAGAAGGGCGGGCCGGACCACATGAACGATTTGGCGCGGGGCTGCGTCGCCGGGCTGATGCATCACCACAAGGGGCTGGCCGGGCTGATCGCGCCGACGGCGAATTCCTACCAGAGGCTGCAGCCCGGATCGCTTTCCGGTTTCTGGCGCAACTGGGGCGGCGACCATCGCAACGTGACGATGCGCGTTTCCGCCGAAGGCGGCCCGAAATCGCGGCTGGAACACCGCACGGCAGACGCCACGGCCAACCCGTACACGGCGGTGGCGGCGGTGCTGCAGGCTTCGCGTCTGGGCGTCGAGAAGGGCTACGCGCTACCGGCGATGGAGACCGGCGACGGTTTCGACAACACCGACGCCAAGGACGGCACGGCGATCGACCTGAAGGGTGCGACGGCCGACCTGAAGGCGGATACGGCGCTGGCCGAAGCGGTGGGACCGGAGCTTGTCGCCAACCACGTCTTCATGAAGGAAAAGGAAGTGAAGAAGACGCGCGACCTCGAAGGCGACGCGCTGCGCGATTTCTACGTCTATTTCGTATGAGGCAGGACCGATGAAAGTAACCTGGAAAATGGCCGATGGCCGCGAGATCACCGGCGAGGTGGCGAACGGCATCAACATGATGGAGGCTGCGGTCGCCAACAATGTGCCGCATGTCGTCGGAGAATGCGGCGGCAATCTCTCCTGTGCCACCTGCCATGTCTATGTCGACGAGGCGTGGCGGGAGAAGACCGGCGAGGCCGGCGAATACGAGGACGCGATGCTCGATGTCGCGGAAGCCGAACGGCTGCCGTCGAGCCGGCTGTCCTGCCAGATCGAGGCGTCGCCGGAACTCGACGGCCTGGTCCTGATCGTTCCCGAACCGTAAGCCGTCAATTACGAATTACGCCGCCGCGAAACCCGCGTCCAGCGCATCGACGATCTGCTGCACGTCGGCGGTGGTGAGGATCAGCGGCGGCGACATGATGATGTTCGGGCCGGAGACGCGGACCATGACGCCGGCCTCGTAGGTCGCCTCGAAGATCCTGCCGATGGTCGCCTTGTCGATCGGCGTCCTGGCGGCGCGGTCGGAGACCAGCTCCAAAGCACACATCAGGCCGTGGCCGCCGCGCACGTCGCCGATCAGCTCGTGCTTTTCCGCAAGGCTCTTCAGGCCGGCATAGAGTTCCGCGCCGCGCGCGCCGGCATTTTCGGCGACGTTCTGCTTTTCGGTTTCCTTCAGGCAGGCGATCGCCGCCGCCGCGCCGACCGGGTGGCCGGAATAGGTGTAGCCGTGGCCGATGGCGCCGCGGCCCGAGGTGTCGCTTTCGAAGGCTTCCGCGATCTTGTCGTTGATCATGACCGCGCCAAAGGGGAAGTAGCCGTTGGTGATCGCCTTGGCGGTCGACATCATGTCCGGCTGCACCCCCCAGAGGCGCGATCCCGACAATGCACCGGTTCGGCCGAAAGCGGTGATGACCTCGTCGGCGATCAGCAGGATACCGTGCCTGTCGCAGATCTCGCGCACCATCGGCATGAAGCTTTCATGCGGCGGGATGACGCCGCCGGCGCCGAGCACCGGTTCCATGATGAGAGCGGCGATGGTGCCGGCGCCCTGGAAGGCGATCTCGTCTTCCAGCGCGGAGGCGCAGAGCTGCGCCAGCCTGGCCGGATCGGTCTCGTTGAACGGGTTGCGATAGGTGTAGGGCGCCGGGATGTGGTAACAGCCCGGCAGCAGCGGCTCGTACTGGGTGCGGAAATTGGCGTTGCCGTTGACACTGGCGCCGCCGAAATGGGTGCCGTGATAGCCCTTCTTCAGGCTGAGATACTTGATGCGTCCCGGCTCGCCGCGAACCTTGTGATACTGGCGGGCCAGCCGCAGCGCCGTCTCGACGCTGTCGGAGCCGCCCGAGGTGAAGAAGGCGCGGGTCAGGCCGTCGGGGGCGAAGAATTCGCGCAGCATCCAGCTCAGTTCGATAGCGGCGTCGTTGGAGGTGCCGCGGAAGGTCGAATAATAGGGCAGGGCGTCGAGCTGGGCGGCGATGGCCTCCTTCACCGGCTGGCAGGAAAAGCCAAGATTGACGTTCCACAGCCCGCCGACCGCGTCGAGGGTCTGCCTGCCGTCGACATCGGTGATGCGCACGCCTTCGCCGCCGACGATGATCTTGGGCGGATTGGCCAGACTGTCGGCGGGATGCGCCATCGGGTGCCACATGTGGCGGGCGTTGTTTTCCTTCAGAAAGTTGGAATCCTTCATGGCGTGCTCCCTTCGGCAAGACCCAGCAACTCAAGCGCGGCGGCGTAGCTTTCGCGCGGCTGGCGGACATTGAAATGGACGGTTTGAAGACCGACGGCCTGCGCGCCCTCGATGTTGCGCAGCTGGTCGTCGACGAAGACGCAGTCGCCGGCAGGCAGGCCGAGTTCGTCGAGACAGGCGCGGTAGGCGCGCGGATCGGGCTTCAGGATGTTGGTGTAGGTGGCGTCGACGATGACGTCGAAATCGGCGAGAAAGGGCAGCTTGTCACGGAAATCGGCGCCGTAGAAGAGGTCGAGCTCGTTCGACAGGATGGCGAGGCGAATGCCGGCCGCCTTGGCGATGCGAATGGCTTCGCGGAACTCGGGGCGGATCACCGCGTCGGGATCGCCGCCGCGCGCGGCGCGGACGAAATCGGCCATCTTCGTCCAGTTCTGGCCGACCAGCGCGCCGACCTCGCGGGTCCTCTGCATCCAGTAGTCGCGCTCGGTAATGCGGTCGGCCTGCATATCCTGCCAGAGCGGATCGCTTTCCGGGTCGAACGGGCCGCACCATGTCAGCGTGCCCGGTTCCAGGGCGAGCGCGGCCTCGCTCAGGTCATGCGTCTCGAACAGGGTGCGGGTGACGACGCCGCCGAAATCGAGGATCAGGGCCCGGGTCATGCCGCGTCCGCCCGCGGAAATGCCTCGGGTACGAAGCCGCCGATGGCGCGTGTCAGTTCCATCGCGCCGGCCAGGACGGCCTCCCTGATGACTGCGGCGCGATCCGGCGTGACGCGGGCAACGGGCGCGGCGACGGCGAGCGCGCCGATCGGCACGCCGTCGGAATCGAATACGGGCGCGGCATGAGAATGCACGTCGGCCTCGAAGCCGCCGATGGATTCGGCGATACCGGCTTCGCGGATCGGGCCAAGCAGGGCGCGCAGCGCGTCCGGATCGGTGATCGTGTCCGGCGTATGTCTGGCCAGAGGCTCGGCGAGCACGGCATCGACGAACTCGTCGGGCGAGAAGGCGAGAACCGCGAGGCCGGAGCCCGTGCCGTGCAGGGAGAGCGTTTCGGCGTCCTCCATCATCACGCGGGTGGCATGACGGGTCGAATAGGCATGGGCAAGCGCGTTGAGCCTTGTGCCGCGCAACACGCTGACATGGGCGGTTTCGTGCGTGCGCTCGGCGAGGCGGTCGAGGATCGCGCGCGATGCCGTGGTCAGCGGCACGGCGGCCTCGCGCAGCCTTGCCAGGCGCAGGATTTCGGGGCCGAGCCGCCAGGTCCTGTCCGGTCCGGCCTGCTCGACGAAACCGCTGGCCTGCAGTTCGGTCAGCAGGCGATAGGCGGTCGCCTTGTTGATGCCGGCCAGGCGCGCAATCTCGCTCAGCCCGATTTCGGTGCGGGACTGATTGAAATTCGTCAACAAAGACAATGCTTTGGACACGGTACCCATATCGGGACGTTCCTGTTCCCAGACGTGAAGCTCGCTTGCCGCGGTTCGGTCCGCGGGCGTATTCTCAAATTTTATTGACAGATGAAGATTCCGAATGTCAATCTATTTTAGAACCGACGGTTCACTATTTGAACCACTACCAGGGAGGCTGCTGTGTTCAAATCCACTATCCTGAAAGGCGCTCTGGCCAGCGTCATGATCCTGATGGGAGGCGCCGCGTATGCGGAGTATCCCGAGAAACCTGTGAACTTCATCGTTCCGTGGCCTCCGGGCGACCTCGAGGACGTTCTGACCCGCATGATCGCCGAGGACTTCCAGGCCGAATACGGCGTGGCGGCGGCCGTCGTGAACAAGCCGGGCGGCGGCGGCGGTCCGTTCCCGGGCGCCATCGACGTGGCCACCGCGCCGGCCGACGGCTACACGATCGGTTCCTTCGTGCCGGCGGTGGCGGTGATCGGCCATGAAATCGGCATTCCGGAACTGGCGCCCGAGAAATTCGACCCGATCGGGATCTTCCTGACCTATCCCTTCGTGATCGCCACCAGCAGCGACGCGCCCTATTCCTCGATGGAGGAACTGGCGGCCTATGCGAAGGAGAACGACGTCGCGCTCGGCCATTTCGGCGACGTGCTGACGCCGACCCAGGTGACCAAGGCCTATGCCAAGAATGCCGGCTTCGAGTGGGGTTCGGACGCTGCCTTCGACGCGCTCGACTGCAACACACTTGCCTCTGGCGACGCCGATGTCATCAACACGACGCTGCAGCTGGTGCTGCCCTGCCTCGACGACATCAAGGTCCTGGTCTCGGTCACCGACCAGCGAATCTCGCTCATCCCGGACACGCCGGCGATCGGCGAGCTCGACAAGAGCCTCGACATCGCGCTGTGGAACGGGTTGTTCGTGACCAAGGACACGCCACAAGACGTGCGCGACAAGATCGCCGCGGTCGCCGAAAAGACGGTGATGAGCGAGCGTGCCCAGGCCGTCGCCAAGGAAACCGGTGCGCTGGTCTACTGGATGAACGCCGAAGACAGCGCCGCCCGGATCGAAACCGACAAGGCCACGGTGGCCCATATCGGCAAGATCCTCGAGCAGTAAAAACCTGACGGGCCCGGATCATCCGGGCCCGTCCTGTTTCATTTTCCGAGAACGCGACAGTGGAAACCGAACGCGAGCGCCGATTTCCGGGACCGAGGCGAGGACAGCTCCTCTTCGCCGTTGCGATGCTTTTTCTCGCCACTCTGCTGTTGTCGCAGATATCCGGCCAAACGCGCTGGGTGGCAAAAACCGATTTCTTCGCCCAGCCGCGTTTCTGGCCGGCGGTCGGCCTGATCGCCATGGTGCTGCTTGGCGGACTGCATCTCTACAAACTGCCGTGGCGCCGCTTTCGCCGCGCCGACTGGATCGAGGCGCGCAAATGGGTGGCGGTGCTGGAATTCGCCGCCTGGTTCATGGCTTATGTGATTGCCGTGCCGGTGGTCGGCTACCTGCCGACGACGCTTGTCTTCGTGCCGCTTCTCGCCCGCCGGCTCGGCTATCGCAGCCGCAAGATGGTTCTGGCGAGCGTTATTTTCGCATTCGCCACCGTGGTCGTGTTCAAGAGTTTCCTCGCGGTGAAGATCCCGGGCGGCATGCTCTATGAATATCTGCCGGGCGCGATCCGCAGTTTCTTCATCCTGAACTTCTGAAGGCGCCATGGACCTCCTCCTTTCGAGCATGGAAATCCTCGCGCGCTGGGACGTGATCCTGGCGCTGGTCGTCGGCTCGGTCGGCGGCGTGCTGATCGGCGCCATTCCGGGCGTGGGCCCGGCGGTCGCGATCGCGATCCTGCTGCCGGCGACCTTCTCGATGGACCCGATCGTGGGGCTGACGGTGCTGCTCGGCATCTACGGCTCGTCGATGTATGGCGGGGCGATCCCGGCGGTGCTGATCAATACGCCGGGCACGGCGGTCAATGCGCTGACGACCTATGACGGCTTTCCGATGACGGCGCGCGGCGAACCGCGCAGGGCGCTGTCGCTTGCCTATTCGTCGTCCTTCTTCGGCGGCATCTTCTCGGTGGTCTGCCTGATGGCGTTCGCGCCGGTGCTGGCGAAGGTGGCGCCGTTGTTCGGCAGCCGCGAGATCTTCTTGGCGGCGCTGCTCGGCATCATTCTCGTCATCGTGGCGCATCGCGGCCAGAGCCTGATCGCCGGCGCGCTTGCCGGTTTCGGCATCTTCATCCAAACGATCGGGCTGGAGCCGGTGAAATATTCCAAGCGGTTCACCTTCGACCAGGCGTTCCTGTCGAGCGGCATCGACCTGATCGTCGTGGTGCTCGGGCTGTTCGCGCTTAGCCAGGCGTTCCTGCTCCTGACCAGCGACGACGAGAAGATCCGCACGACGCGGCTGCGCGGCGGGCTGTTCCAGGGCTTCCGCGAGCTGGCGCGCCATCCGCGCGTCGCCGGCGTTTCCGCATCGTTCGGCGTCATGATGGGGATGATCCCCGGCGTCGGCGAGTTCACCGCGCAGTTTCTCTCCTACACCTATGCGCAGAAGAGCTCGAAGCGGCCGCAGGATTTCGGCCACGGATCGTCGGAAGGCCTGATCGCCGCCGAGACCTCGAACAACGCCGTGCCGGCCGCCGCCATGGTGCCGCTGCTGGCGCTCGGCATTCCCGGCGAGGCGCTGACGGCGATGATGCTGAGCGTCTTCTACGTGCACAATGTCGTGCCGGGACCGGGCCTGTTCCAGAACTCGATGGACTTCATCATGGCGCTCTACATGGCGCTCTTGATCCTCAACGTGCTGGTGGTCATCTTTCTGCTGTTCGCCACGAAACCGCTGATCCAGGTGGTGAAGATCCCCAACCGGTTCCTCGGCCTGTGCGTGCTGACGCTTTCCTTCGTCGGCGTCTACTCGCTGCGCAACTCCGCGACCGACTGCATCATAGCCGCCGTGTTCGGCATCATCGGCTATGTGCTGAAGCGGCTTTCGCTGCCGATCGTGCCGATCATCCTGGGCATGGTGCTCGGCAACATCATGGAGGTGAAGCTGCGCGCGGGCATGGCGCGGGTGAAGGAACCGCTCGATTTCATCGACAGGCCGGTGGCGATGATCCTGTTCCTGGCCATTTTATTCGTCCTCGCCATCCATGCCCGCCATGTCTGGCAGGACCGCAAATCGCTCAAGGAGGCCGAATGGCAGACCAAGCACAGATCGACGCGCTTCGGCGCACTCCTGTTCCGCCGCAAAAGCTCCTTGTCGAGGGCGCGTGGCAGGAAGGTGAAGGCGCGCCACTCGACGTCATATCGCCGATCGACGGATCGAAGCTCACCACGATAGCCGACGCCACGCCGGCCGAGGTCGAGCGTGCCGTCGCCGCAGCGCGGGCGGCGTTCGAGGACCGGCGCTGGGCCGGCCAACCGCCGGCGGCGCGCAAGAAGGTCATGCTGAAATGGGCGGAGCTGATCGAGCGCGAGGCGCTCGAACTGACCGTGCTCGGCGTGCGCGACAACGGCACCGAATTCGCCATGGCGTTCAAGGCGGAGGCCGGTTCGGCCGCGGCGACTATCCGCTACTATGCGGAAGCGCTGGACAAGATCTATGGCGAGATCGCGCCGACGGCGGACACGCATCTCGGCATGGTGCTGCGCGAGCCGGTCGGCGTCGTCGGCGCCATCGTGCCGTGGAATTTCCCGCTGATGATCGGCGCGTGGAAGCTCGGCCCGGCGATCGCCGCCGGCAATTCGGTGGTGCTGAAACCGGCCGAGACCGCCTCTTTGACCCTGCTCAGGATCGCCGAACTGGCGCTGGAGGCCGGGCTGCCGGAGGGCGTCCTCAACGTGGTGACCGGGCGCGGCGCGGTGACCGGCGAAGCGCTGGCGCTGTCGATGGATGTCGACGTGCTGGTGTTCACCGGATCGGGCGCGGTCGGGCGGCGGCTGATGGAATACTCGGCGCAGTCGAACCTGAAACGGGTCTATCTGGAGCTCGGCGGCAAGTCGCCGTCGATCGTGTTCGACGACGTGAAGGACATCGCGAACGCCGCCAAGGTGACGGCAAACGGCATGTTCCGCAATTCCGGCCAGGTCTGCGTCGCCTGTTCGCGGCTGCTGGTGCAACGGGATATTCACGACGAGTTCGTCGCCGAACTGGCCAAAGCCGCCGCGGCGCTGAAAATCGGCGACCCGCTCGACCAGATGACACATGTCGGGGCGATCAACTCGGAGCGGCAACTGCAGCAAAGCCTCGGCTTTGTCGAGACCGCGGCGAAGGAAGGCGGGTCTATCCACACCGGGGGCGGGCGCATCCTGCAGGAAACCGGCGGCTACTACATGGAGCCAACCATCGTCACCGAAGTAGGGATCAGCGACACGCTGGCGCAGAAGGAAGTGTTCGGGCCGGTGCTGGCTGTGTCCGCGTTCGACACCGAGGAAGAGGCCGTCGCGATGGCGAACGGCACCGAATACGGGCTGTCGTCCGGCGTGTGGACCGGCGACCTGTCGCGGGCGCACCGGATGATCCGCGCGGTGCGGGCGGGCGTGGTGCATGTGAACACCTATGGCGGCTCCGACCTGACCGTGCCGCTCGGCGGCGTCAAGCAGTCGGGCAACGGGCACGACAAGTCGCTGCACGCCTTCGACAAATATGTCGACCTGAAGACCGCCTGGATCCAGCTCTGAGGGAGGAACGATGAGCGACAAGACCATTCTCGTCGTCGGCACATACGACACCAAGAACGACGAACTGTCCTACATGGCGGACTGCATTCGCGGCCAGGGCGGCGGCGTGGTGACAATGGATGTCAGCGTGCTTGGCGACCCGGCGGAACCAACCGATTATTCCAAGCACGATGTCGCCGCGGAGGGCGGCAGTTCGATCCAGGCGGCGATCGATTCCGGCGACGAGAACCACGCCATGCAGATCATGGCGGGCGGCGCCGCCGCGCTGGCCGCGCGGCTGTATCGCGAAGGCAGGATCGACGGCGTAATCGTGCTCGGCGGCACGATGGGCACCGACCTGGCGCTCGACGTCTGCGCGGCGCTGCCGCTCGGGGCGCCGAAATTCGTCGTTTCGACCGTGTCGTTCTCGCCGCTGCTGCCGGCCGAAAGGCTGGCGCCGGACATCCAGATGATCCTGTGGGCGGGCGGGCTCTACGGCCTCAACTCGGTGTGCAAGTCGTCGCTCAGCCAGGCGGCGGGCGCGGTGCTGGGCGCGGCGCGGGCGGTCGAGGCGCCGGTGCGCGACAAGCCGCTGATCGGCATGACCTCGTTCGGCAAGTCGGTGCTCACCTACATGGTGACTCTGAAGCCGGAACTGGAAAAGCGCGGCTACGAGGTGGCGGTGTTCCATGCGACCGGCATGGGCGGGCGCGCCTTCGAGGCGCTGGCGGCGGAAGGGGCGTTCGCGGCGGTGTTCGATTTCGCGACGCAGGAGGTCGGCAACCACATGATGGGCGGGCTTTCGGCGGGCGCCGACCGGCTGACCAATGCCGGCCGGAAAGGCATCCCGCAGCTTGTCGCGCCGGGCTGCATCGACCTGATCGACTTCGTCGGCTGGCAGCCCCTGCCGGAGCGGTTCAGGGACACGCCTTCGCATGCGCATAACCGGCTGTTGACCTCCATCGTTCTGGAACCGGACCAGCGACGCGAAGTGGCGCGGGAGTTGTGCAGGCAGATGGAAACGGCCAAGGGGCCGACGACGTTCCTGTTGCCGAAGGGCGGCTGCCACGAATGGGACCGGCCGGGCGCCGATCTCAACGACCCCGAAGGGCTGGCGGCGTTTTGCGACGAGATGGAAAAGGCGTGCCCGGACAATGTCGAACTGAAGGCGCTTGCCTGCCACATCAACGATGCGGAATTCTGCGATGCCGCGCTGGCGATCTTCGACGAATGGGTCGAGGCGGGGATCGTGAAAAAGCCGGGCCAGTGAGCGGCCCGGCTTGAATCTGGTTCAAACCTTGTTCAGTTCGGTTTGTTCAGTTCCTTGGCGTGCAGCCAGTCGGCGTGCTGCGGCGCGCGCCTGGTCTTCGACCACTCCTCCAGCATGTCCCACTTGACCGCCGAGAGGCGCTCCAGCAGGGCGTCTTCTTCCGGGTCCGGGCAGGCGAGTTCGACGCGGTGGCCGTTCGGATCGAAAAAATAGATCGAGTGGAAGATCGAGTGATCGGTAATGCCGAGCACCTCGACGCCGTTTGCCTCCAGATGCTCCTTGAATTCGATCAGGGTCGGGCGGTCCTTCACCTTGAAGGCGATGTGCTGCACCCAGACCGGGGTATTCGGATCGCGGCCCATTTCCGGCTTGGTCGGCAGTTCGAAGAAGGCCAGCACGTTGCCGTCGCCGGCATCGAGGAAGACATGCATGTAGGGATCGGGTTCATGCGTCGAGGGAACGTGGTTCTCGGCGATCGCCAGGACGAAGTCCATGTTCAGCATTTTGCCGTACCATTCCACCGTCTCCTTGGCGTCCTTGCAGCGGTAGGCGACGTGGTGGATCTTGTCGAGTTTCAGGGTCATGGCCTTTCCTCCTCTATTTCTGCGCCCTGGCGGCTTTGAGCGCCTCGGCAAGCGTTTCGCGGTCGCCGACATGGTTGGCCAGAATCAGGACAAGCCGGGCGTTGAGCGCATCGCTCTCCGCCTTGGTCAGTCCTTCATGGACAGCGAGCAGGTCGGCATAGAAATCGTCCGGCGCGGCGATATTCGGCTTCGTGTTGAGCTTTGCCATGGTCATGCCCTCCCGGTTGCGGTGCGGATCGCCGCCTTGACCGCGGCTTCGTCGTAAGACGGCCAGCGGGCCGCCACATGCTGGTCGGGCCGCAGCAGGTAGACGGCGGATTTCGCCTCGCCGAGATAGCGCGCGGCGAGATCGCCGGACGGATCGTCCGCCGCCGAAACGCGCAAGGCCTTCGCGGCGATGCCGCCGTCCTCGACGCTGTCGGGAACCTCGGCGTCGATGGCGAGCAACTGGAACGCGTTGCCGAGCTTATCGAGCAGGAAGTCCTTGCCGAGCGGCGCATCGACGCAGGGCGCGCCGGGGCGTGTGCGGGACGGGCCGCCTTCGAGCGCATCGGGGCCGTTCAGCGACGAGCCGTCATAGACGCAGGGCACCGACAGCCGGCCGGAATTGACCAGTGGCCGGGCGAAGTCGAAGCGCTCGGAGAGGTCGAGCGCGGCGTCGCGGAAGATGCGGCTGATCTCGGATTTCGGCGTGATGAAGTCGGTCGAGCGCGAGGAGTTGAGAATGTTCTCGTCGGCACCGTGGATGCGCTCGTAATCGTAGGTCTCGAGCAGGCTGTCCGGCGCGAGACCATCCATCACCAGCTTGAGCTTCCAGCACAGATTGTCGGTGTCCTGCAGGCCGGAGTTGGCGCCGCGCGCGCCAAAGGGCGAGACCTGGTGCGCGGCGTCGCCGGCGAAGATCACGTGGCCGTGGCGGAACTTTTCCATGCGGCGGCACTGGAAGGTGTAGATCGATACCCATTCGAGCTCGAACTTGACGTCGTCGCCGAGCATCGCCTTGAGGCGCGGGATGACGTTTTCCGGCTTCTTCTCCTCTTCCTTGTCGATGTTCCAGCCAAGCTGAAGATCGATGCGCCAGACATTGTCCGGCTGCTTGTGCAGCAAGGCAGACTGGCCGCGGTTGAAGGGCGGGTCGAACCAGAACCAGCGTTCGGTCGGGAAATCGGCATCCATGATCACGTCGGCGATCAGGAAGTTGTCCTCGAAGACGCGGCCGACGAAATCGAGCCCCATCATGGCGCGGATCGGCGAACCGGCGCCGTCGCAGGCGATCAGCCAGTCGGTCGACATGGTGTAGGGGCCATCGGGCGTGTCGACGGAGAGCGCTACGCCGTCGCCCTTCTCGGAGACGGAAACGACCTTGTTACCGCCACGCAACTCGATCGGCTTGCCTTCCTTCTGCAGTTCGAAGACGCGCTCGACGAGATACTGCTCGAAGTAATATTGCTGCAGGTTGATGAAGGCCGGGCGCTTGTGGCCCTTCTCCGGCAACAGGTTGAAATCGTAGACCTGCCGCTCGTCGAAGAACACCTTGCCGACATTCCAGACGACGCCCTTGTCGACCATCGGATCGCCGCAGCCGAGGCGGTCGAGGATTTCCAGCGGGCGCTTGGCGAAGCAGATCGCGCGCGAGCCCCAGGAGACCTTGTCATTGTCGTCGAGCACGACGACCGGCACGTCCATCTGGGCGAGGTCGATTGCCGCGCCGAGGCCGATCGGACCGGCGCCGACGATCACGACGGGATGATGCGCCTTCGCGCCCGTGTCCTGATCGGCCGTGCGCCGGTATGGATAAAGCGGCGTCTCGAAGATCTTCTTGCCGCCTGTTTCGACTGTCTGGTCCAAGATCGCTCCTCCCGTCTTTTCTTTCCTGTTGCCCGGCGTCAGCCCTGCAGCGCGTCCCACATCTCGCGGTCGCGCTGAGCTGTCCACACGCGCGGCGTATCGATGTCCTGCGCCTCGTCATAGGCACGGCTGACGTTGAACGGCAGGCAGTGCTCGTAGATCGCGTAGTCGGAGAACTTCGGGTCGCACTCGGCGCGGCAGGCGTCCCAGGCGTCCTTCAGCGAGCCGCCCTTCTTCGCCACCCTGGCCACCGGGTTGTAGGTCGAGGTCACGAAGTCGGTCGTCTTGTCGAGCGCGGCGTTGACCATTTCCTTGCCGACAAGCGCGTCACCGCGGCCCGGCGCGATGGCGTCGACGTCGAAGGCGCGGATATTCTCGATGGTCTTCGGCCAGTCGCCAAAATGGCCGTCGCCGCAATAGCAGGCGGAGTGGTACTCGACGATGTCGCCGGTGAACATGACGTTTTCATCGGGGACGTGGATGACGATGTCGCCGGCGGTATGCGCTCGGCCGAGGAACATCAGGTCTACGCGGCGCTTGCCCAGATAAAGGCTCATCTTGTCGGTGAAGGTCGTGGTCGGCCAGGTCAGCGGCGGGATCTTGGCGACGTCGTCATAGCCGGCGAACAACCGCGGGAAGCGCATGAATTCCGACTCGCGGTCCTCGGCGCCGCGCTCGGCGACCATGGAGCGGGCCTTCTGGCTCATGATGATCGTCGGCGCCTTGTAGGCGGCCGCGCCGAGCACGCGCACGGCGTGATAATGGGTCAGCGCCAGATGGGTGATCGGCTTGTCGGTGACGGAGCGCACCTTCTCGATCACCTTGTTGGCGAGTTCGGGCGTGGCCTGCGCCTCGACGATCATGACGCTGTCGTCACCGATGATGACGCCGGTGTTGGGATCGCCCTCGGCGGTGAAGGCCCAGAGATCCTTGCCGACCTCGGTAAAGGAAATCTTCTTTTCGGTCAGATCGCCGGCGGATGCGAATTGCTTGGCCATCAGGCGGCTCCTTCGTATTTTTCAACTGTCTGTTCGATGGCGCCGAAGATGGAGTGGCCCTCGGCATCCTTCATCTCGACGCGGACGGTGTCGCCGAAGCGCATAAAGGGCGTCTTCGGCTCGCCGTCGCGAATGGTTTCGATCATGCGCACTTCGGCAAGGCAGGAATAGCCGAGGCCGCCATCGGCGACGGGCTTGCCCGGCGTGCCGTCGCTGTCCTTGTTGGACACGGTGCCGGAGCCGATGATCGCGCCGGCGCCGAGCGGACGCGTCTTCGCGGCATGGGCGACCAGCGTCGGGAAATCGAAAGTCATGTCGACGCCGGCATTGGCGCGGCCGAGCGGCTCGCCGTTCAGGTCGACGCAGAGCGGCAGATGCACCTTGCCGCCGTCCCAGGCCTCGCCCAGCTCGTCCGGCGTGACCGCGACCGGCGAAAACGCCGAGGACGGCTTGGACTGGAAGAAGCCGAAGCCCTTGGACAGTTCTGCCGGAATCAGGCCGCGCAAGCTGACGTCATTGACCAGCATAACGAGGCGGATGGCGTCCTTCGCCTGTGCGGTCGTCGCGCCCATCGGCACATCGCCGGTAATGACGGCAACCTCGCCTTCCATGTCGATGCCCCAGGCCTCGTCGGCCATGCGGATCGGCGCGCGGGGGCCGAGGAAGGTGTCGGAGCCGCCCTGATACATCAGCGGATCGGTCCAGAACGAGTCCGGCAGCACGGCGCCGCGCGCCTTGCGCACCAGTTCCACGTGATTGACGTAAGCCGAACCGTCCGCCCACTGATAGGCGCGCGGCAGCGGCGACAGGGCGTCGTGTTCGTGAAAGCGCTCGGTCGGCACCGCGTCGTGCGACAGGCTTTCGGCCAGCGCCTCAAGCTTCGGCGCGACATGTTCCCAGTCGTCGAGGGCTGCCTGCAGCGTCGGCGCGATGTTGGCGGCATCGGTGCAGCGCGTGAGATCGCGCGAGACGACGACCAGCCTGCCGTCACGTGTTCCGTTGTCGAGGGTCGCGAGTTTCATCGTTCCGTCCTTGTTGTTCTTGTGGGTGCGGTCGGGCAAATGCGCGGAAGGGTGCGATCACATGCCGCCTTCTCCCTTCCTCCCGTCAAACGGGCGGTCCGCATCGCAATCCGCCTGTACGTAATGGTTGCGTTTGTAACTAACAACCGATTTTCGCGAAAAAAAGCCGCCGAATACCGAAATCAGGGGCGGGAAGCGCCTGTTTTGCCGATTTGCCGGATCAGGCAATCCGGACGATGGTGGAATCGCCGCCCGGCTTTTCAAAGGGCGCGCGCTCGACGCGGTTGCGGCCTGACCGTTTGGCCACATACATCGCCTTGTCGGCGGCATCGATCACGGATTCCAGGCCGAGCGTGCCGGTGGATGTCGCGACACCGGCGCTGACCGTTGCCTGAACGGGCATCCCATCGACGAATTCGTGCAATTCGGCAAAAAGCTGGCGTATGCGCTCGGCTATCACCGAAGCCGTCTCGATCGAGGCTCCGGGCAGGACAACCACGAACTCCTCGCCGCCGTAACGCCCGAAAAGATCGTTGGGGCGCAGTGAAAGCCTGACCGTTTCGGCGAAATCGCGCAGAATGCGATCGCCCACCTGATGGCCGTGATTGTCGTTGATCACCTTGAAATGATCGAGATCGAACATGATCAGCGAAAAAGGCGAACTATCCTGACGGCAACGATCAAGCAGCCGGTGAGCATGGTCGAAGAAGGCGCCGCGATTGGCGGTGCCCGTCAGCGGGTCGATGCGGGCGGCAAGGATGTATCGCAGTTCGACACGCTCCTTGCACAGGAGCACCATGAAAACCGCTCCGCCCATGGCGTAGAGGATCGTTTCGAAATGGATCAGGCCGAACCAGCTGTTGACCGGCGGCGGCCCGTTCAACACGACGATGCCGGTTGCCGTCTCGACGGCCGCGCCGGCGTAGATCAGAGCATGGAGGGCGAAGAAACCCATCAGCGGCCAGCGGGCGACAAGCGGCTCGGCGCGCGTTTGAAAGAGGATTCGAACGGAGGCTGCCAGATAGATGAACCAGATTGCGAACGACGTCACGGCCGACAAGACCTTGTGGTCATAATCCAGCGGCGCGATGTTGACGGCGAGCAACACGGCCAGCGGCAAAAACAGAAACGGCCAGCGAACGGATTGGCGATTGAAATGTTTCACGCCGGCCCACGCGATGGCCGGGGAAAGCGTACTGAGGGGCAAGCCGATCATAATCAGGATTTGCCGATCGAGCGCGAAGCCCGTCGCCAAAAGGGTTATGCTGGCCGCATTAAGTCCGTTGGAGGCGCTCCACCACAGCAGGGCGGGCGTTTCGCGGTACTGCCACCATGCGCCGAACAGAAGCAGCGCGGCGAAGGCGGTCGCGACGGCTCCGGGAAACATGAGGGTGAGGGGGTCGAGATACATGGTGTCGGAGTCGCCCCCTTACGTATGGTCAATAGCTATTTGTTGTAGTCGCGCGCAGTTGCCAAGTGGTTAAGCGAACCCGTCGGAAGCCGGAAAAGGCGCAGCCGAATTTCTGCTCAAAAAGCCTGCACGACGGGGAATTCGCCGCGCGGAGCCAAAACGCCTAGAGATTCCAGACCTTGGGCAGCGGCTTGTCGCCGAGGAGCAGCGCCAGAACGGGAAGCATTTGCTTACGAAGCAAGTAGCACGACGGTGCGGCAAGGCGGATGACCAGTTTGCCGCTGTTCGGCGCCCCGATCCGGCTGACGCCGGCGACGGCATCCCGCAGCAGCGCGCGCGCCTTTTTCACAACCAGATCAAGCTGTTCGTCATCGTCCGGCATGACCGCGACAATCGTTGCGGCAACACGGTTGTCGCCCAGTTGCGCCATGTCCGCCGGATCGAGGGCGGCGGAAAGATCGAAGCGAAGATCTTCGGCATGGACCAGCCCGCCGCTGCGCCGGATGCGCCAGCGGTCGTGGAAAAAACCGGAGGCGATTGTTTCGCCCATCGCCTCGCGGCCGAAGACAAGCGTTTCGAGGCCGACAAAGCGGGCGCTTTCGTCAAGCGCGACGTCGAGCGTGCGGCGGAAGCGCCCGCCATCGAACAGGATCGTTTCCTGCGGCAGCCAGAACAGGCTGGCGCCGTTGGCGACCCGGATCACCGAATTCTGCAGCCCGGCCTCGCCGGTGCTTTTGTAGATCCGCTCGCAAGCCTGGGTCGTGACGACGGCTTGTGTCATTGGCCCGGCTTCCAGCGTCCAGGAAAGCGTATCGCCGCCAGTGACACCGCCGGAGGTGTTGATCAGCACGGCTTCCAGCGCCTCGCCATGGGTTTTCGGAACGCGGATCTTGGCGTTGCCGGATTGATGCAGGCGGTCGATGCGGGTGCGCCCGGCGGAGAGCTTGACGGCAAGCGTTCCGGTACCGTGCGAGCGCTGCATCGCGGCGGCGGTGGCGGTCGCCGCCGTCATCCGCCCAAGTGCTTCTCGCCGCGCTTTTTCGCAAGGGCGATCTGGCGCTGGCGCTCGGCGAAGCGGGCGCGGTCCTCGTCGGAGCGCGCGTCATGGCAATGCGGGCAGGAAACGCCTTCGACATATTTTTCCGATTTCACCTCTTCCGGCGTCAGCGGATGGCGACAGGCGCGGCACAGCGCATAATCGCCGGGTTCCAGTCCGTGGCCGACGGCGACCCGCTCGTCGAAGACGAAACAGTCGCCATGCCAGAGGCTTTCTGCCTCGGGCACTTCCTCGAGATATTTCAGGATGCCGCCCTTGAGGTGAAAGACATCTTCGAAGCCGAGCGTCTTGACGAAGGCGGTGGCCTTTTCGCAGCGGATCCCGCCGGTGCAGAACATGGCGATCTTCTTGCCCTTAAACTCGTTGTCGTGGCGGCGCACCCAGTCGGGAAATTCCCGGAAGGTCCTTGTGTGCGGATCGAGCGCCTTTTCGAAGGTGCCGATGGCGTATTCGTAATCGTTGCGGGTGTCGACGACGACAGTGTCCGGGTCGGAGATCAGGTCGTTCCAGTCATGCGGGTCGACATAGGTGCCGACGATCTTCGTCGGATCGGTGCCCGGTACGCCCATGGTGACGATTTCCTTCTTCAGGCGCACCTTCATGCGCAGGAAGGGTTCCTTTTCGGCCCAGCTCTCCTTGTGTTCGAGATCCGCGAATTCGGGCTGGGCGTGCAGGAATGCGATCAGCCGGTCGATGCCTTCGCGCGGGCCGGCGACGGTGCCGTTGATGCCTTCGGAGGCGAGCAGTAACGTGCCTTTCAGCCCGGCGTCATGGCACAGCGCCTCAAGCTCGGGCCGGAAGGCTTCGTAGCGGTCGAATTTCGCGAAGTGATAAAGCGCGGCAACGATATAGGGCGGATTTTCCTGCATGGTTTCCGGTTACTGCCGAAAGCAATGGGTGGCAAGGGGGCGGGTGCGGGCCCCGGCTCGTCGAGTCGCCCGCAACTTATCCACCGCGAGGATGGCGGCTGCATACTGATCCGCAGCGAAACGGTGTGTGAGCGGATGCGATGTTTTCAAGAAAAACGCGAAGCGAGATCGAGCAAAGCGCCCATGAAGCCGGACTGGAGCCCGCGGCTCTGCTGGCGATCGCGGAGGTGGAAAGCGGCGGGCGGGCTTTCGCGGTGATCGCGGGCAGAAAGGAGCCGCTGATCCGCTTCGAGGGGCACTATTTCGACCGTTTGCTCGATGACAGGCAGCGCGCGCGGGCGCGAGTAAAGGGGATCGCCTCGCCGAAGGCGGGCGCGGTGAAGAACCCGGCGTCGCAGGCGGCGCGCTGGCGGCTGCTGGAGGAGGCGATGGCCATCGACCGCATCGCCGCGCTGCAATCGGTCTCGTGGGGGATCGGCCAGGTGATGGGTGCGCATTGGAAGGCGCTCGGTTACGATTCCGTCGAGGCGCTGGTCGCCGAAGCGCGGTCGGGCGCAGGCGGGCAAATCCGGCTGATGCTGCGGTTTCTCGAAGCAAACGGGCTGATCGGAGCGATCGAGGCGCATGACTGGGCGCATTTCGCGCGGGCCTATAACGGGCCCGGTTACAAAGCGAACCGCTACGACAGCCGCATCGCCGCGGCCTATGCGCGGCACAGCCGCGAAAGCGGCGGCAAGGGCGAGCCGCAGGGGCTTCGGCGCGGCGACCGCGGCGATGCGGTTCTCGATCTTCAGCGCATGCTGACGGCGGCCGGTTATCCGCTGGCGCAGGACGGGCGGTTCGGCCCGGTGACGGCCCGCGCGGTGGAGCGGTTTCAGGCGGATCGCGGGCTTGGCACGGACGGTGTCGCTGACCGGCGGACGATGGATGCCCTTGCGCAGTCGCTGGGCGACGGCGCGGGTTTTCGCCGGTTGCCATGGTTGTTGCGGCTTTTGCGACGTATGCTGCCGGTATGCGCGCGAATTGCCCGGATACGGGCTGGACGGCGCGACTAAACCGATTTAAATGCAGGGTAATTCGCCAGCGAGGGTCTTTCCATGCCGCAGAATACGGATGCACTGCTTCCCATCATGACAGGCCAACCGGTCATCCCGGTCATCGTGCTCGATGACGCCAAGGACGCCGTGCCGCTTGCGAAAGCGCTGGTCGCAGGCGGGCTGCCGGCGATCGAGATCACGCTTCGGACAGACGCCGCGCTGGAATCGATCCGCCGCGTGGCGTCTGAAGTGCCGGAGGCGCTGGTCGGCGCCGGTACGATTCTTAATGCCGGACAATTCGACCAGGCCGTGGAAGCCGGTTCGAAGTTCATCGTCAGCCCGGGGCTGACGCCGGAACTGGTCGATGCGGCGGAAGGCAGCCCGGCGCCGCTGCTGCCGGGCGCGGTGACATCGAGCGAGATCATGGCCGCGCTGGAAGACGGCTATTCTCTGCTGAAATTCTTCCCCGCCGAACAGGCCGGCGGGGCCGCCTATCTGAAGTCGCTGTCCTCGCCCTTCGGCGGGGTGAAGTTCTGCCCGACCGGCGGCGTTTCAGCGAAGAACGCGACCGATTATCTGTCGCTGCCGAACGTGCTGTGCGTCGGCGGTTCGTGGGTGGCGCCGAAGGATGCGGTCGCTGCGGGCGACTGGGACCGCGTTACCGCGCTGGCCAGGGATGCGGCGGCGGCCCGCTGAGATTCGCGCCTGGAGGGGCTGCGAACAGCGCCCTTCTGTGCTTCCGGTGCTCACGTACTTCGCCGCCTCCAGCCGCGAATCTCAACAGGCGCCAGGCGAGCACGCGTATATCGGACAAAGAAAAACCCGGGATGGCGGACCATCCCGGGTTTCTTTCTTAACGTCGGCGTAGCTTAGAGCTTGCCTGCGCGCTGCTGCAGCATCAGGAAGGTGTCGAAGTTGTACTCCGACAGCTGGAACCACAGGTAGCCGTCGCGGCGGTAACCCATGTAGGAATCGTGGACTTCCTTGAAGTCCGCGTTCTCGGCGGAGATTTCCGCGTAGGTTTCCTCAGCGGCGTCGAAGCAGGCTTCCAGGATCGGCTGGCTGTAGGGACGCAGCTGCGTGCCGGAAGCGGCCAGCTCCTTGAGGACCTTCGGATTCAGCGTGTCGTAACGCGCCATCATGACCGAGTTGGCCAGAGCGGAAGCGTTCTTGATCACGCCCTTGTAGCTGTCCGGAAGCTCGTTCCACTTGTCGAGGTTGATCATGTTGAGCAGCGCAACGCCGCCTTCCCACCAACCCGGGTAGTAGTAGTACGGCGCGACCTTGTTGAAGCCGAGCTTGGCGTCATCATATGGGCCGACGAACTCGGCGGCGTCGATGGTGCCCTTTTCCAATGCCGGGTAGATATCGCCGCCCGGCAGGCCCTGCGGCACAACGCCGACCTTCTCGATGATCCTGCCGCCGAAGCCGCCGATGCGGAACTTCAGGCCCTGCATGTCTTCGACGGTGTTGATTTCCTTGCGGAACCAGCCGCCCATTTGCGCGCCGGTGTTGCCGGCCGGGTAGCAGATCATGTTGTGCTTGGCGTAGAACTTGTTGAGCAGGTCGAGGCCGCCGCCCTCATACATCCAGGCATTGGTCATGCGCTGGTTGAGGCCGAAGGGAACGCCGGTACCGAACGCGAAGGTCGGGTCCTTGCCCCAGAAATAGTAGGACGCGGTGTGAGCCATTTCGATGGTGCCGTTGGTGACGGCATCAGCGCCCTCGAGCGCGCCAACGATCTCGCCGGCGGCGAAGACCTGAATGTTGAAGTTTCCGTCGGTGGCTTCAGCGACCGCCGCGGAGAAGACTTCCGCCGCGCCATAGATGGTGTCGAGCACTTTCGGGAAGCCCGAAGAACAGCGCCAGGTGATTTTCGGCATGGACTGCGCGATGGCCGGTGCGGCCAGCGTGGTCGCGGCGGCCGCGCCGGCGCCAACGGCACCGGTTTTTTTGATAAACGAACGACGATCCATATGATCCTCCCAGATAATTGCATCACGAGGCCGCCCCGTTATCCCCCGTCACGGGCTTTTTCACGGCGGAACTCGGCGTGTACCTTACAGTTTTGCCCTTGCCTGTCCAGCGGGAAGGGAGAGGCAAAATGCCCCGAATGGTAAATTTTCTTGTCCAGTTGGGAGGAATGTCGGCGCGGTATCGGCGGTTGCCCAAAACGCAGGCAAAACAAGAGCATTGCATCGGCCGCCATCACCGATACATAAAGCGCGGGTCTGCAAGGAGACAAAACGATGCAACCGATCGTCGCCGTGGTCGCGGATGTCCGTGATTTCGACAATTACCGCTGGCACTGCACGCCGCAGTTCTACCTCGAGGCGGCGATGGCGGTCGCCGGCGTCCTGCCGCTGATCGTGCCGGCCTTCGGCGAACGCGTCGATTACGACGAATTGCTCGACCGGGTCGACGGCGTGCTGCTGTCGGGCTCGAAGTCGAACGTGCATCCGAGCCTTTATGGCGAGGAGGCGACCGCCGATCACGAACCCTATGACGAGGCGCGCGACGCAACGGCGTTGCCGCTGATCCGCGGCGCCATCGAAAAGGGGGTGCCGCTTTTTGCGATCTGCCGGGGCCTGCAGGAACTAAACGTCGCGCTCGGCGGCTCGATCGCGCATGAGATCCACCACCGCGAAGGCATCGACGATCACCGCGCGCCGGTGAGCGATGTGCAGGACGACCGGTTCGCGCTGACGCATGAGGTCGACGTCCGGGAGAACGGCTGCCTGGCGGGCATTCTTTCCGCCGACCGCATCAAGGTGAACTCATTGCACCGCCAGGCAATCGACAAGCTGGCGCCGGGGCTCGCGGTCGAGGCCGCCGCCGACGACGGCACGGTGGAGGCGGTGACGGTCGAGGGTGCGAAAGGCTTCGTCGTCGGGGTGCAGTGGCATCCGGAATACTGGGCGAAGACCGACAAGCCGTCCGGCGCGCTGTTCAGCGCCTTCGGCGACGCGGCGCGCGATTATGCGGCCAAGCGGGCGGCCGGACATTAGTTTTCCGGGACGGGAATAAAACGGCTGATCCCGGTGTCTGACACCATGAAAGCGGCGAATTCCGCTTTTTGCCAGACACCAACAAGGGAGTTTTCCGATGAAAACCGCCATCGCAGCGTCAGCAGCATTTTTCCTTCTCGCCGGCGCGGCAGCCGCCGCACCGGTGACAACCGTCTCGACCGCCAAGGGCGACGTTCTCGCCGGGGAAAACGGCATGACGCTCTATACCTTCAAGAACGACAAGAAGGACGTCTCCAACTGCTACGACGGCTGCGCGCAGAACTGGCCGCCGCTGTTCGCCGAGGATGGCGACAAGGCGGACGGCGCCTATTCGATCATCGAGCGCAATGACGGCTCGAAGCAGTGGGCCAAGGACGGCATGCCGCTCTATTTCTGGGTGAAGGACATGAAAAAGGGCGACATCACCGGCGATGGCGTCAAGGGCGTGTGGGACCTTGCTCGTCCCTGATCCTCTGACACGCCCCGGGGCGTCTTGCGACGCCCCCTCGCGCGCCTCCCTCAACCCCTCACCGGGAGGCGCGCGATGAGCGGTTTCGAGCGCGAAGTGCTTTCCGTACTGCCGCGGCTGAAACGCTATGCGCGCGCGCTTACGCGCGATGTTTCCGACGCCGACGACCTCGTGCAGGACTGCGTGGAAAAAGCCTTCGCGCGACGCGCGTCATGGCGGGGCGACAACCTGCAGGGCTGGATGATGACGATCCTGACCAATCTCAACCGCAATCGGCTGCGCAGCCGGGGGCGGCAACCGGCTTTCGTCGCCTATGACGAGGCCGAAGACCTGGCCAGCGGCGAAGCCGAACGCGATCCGTTGCAGCTCGACCGGCTGACGGCGGCGCTTGAACGGCTCGACGCGGACCAGCGCGCCGTGCTGATGCTGGTCGTCATCGAAGGCTACCGCTATGCAGAGGTGGCGGAGATGCTGGACATACCGCCCGGTACCGTGATGAGCCGGCTGTCGCGGGCGCGGCGCAACCTCGCGTCGGCGTTGCAAGCCTGCAATGTAGTCGAGTTGCGGAGATAGACATGACCAACCGCCGTGAGAACGAAATCACCGAGGCCGAGCTGCACGCCTATGTCGACGGCGCGCTCACGCCGGCGCGGCATGCCGCGGTCGAGGCATGGCTGGAAACGCATCCGCAGGCCGCAAAGGATGTCGCCGAATGGCAGGCGCAGAACGAAGCGATCCGCGCCGCGTTCGGCGAGACGCCCGTGGCCGAGGCCGACGATCTCGCGATGGTTTCGGGGCTTTCCAATCGGAGGAAAAAGCGTCCCGGTCGGCTCGCGATGGCGGCGGGGTTCGCGCTGTTCTTCCTCGCCGGCGGCGGCACGGGCGCACTGGTGACGGCATCGCTCGATCGCGGCGAAAGCCGGCAGACGCAGATCGCGCAGATGCTTCCCGAGGCATCGAAGACCAATTACCTCGTCTATGCGAGCGAGGTGCGCCATCCCGTCGAGGTCGGGGCGGACGAAGAGGAGCACCTGGTCAACTGGCTGGGCGAGCGTGTCGGCCGCAAGCTTTCAGCACCGGACCTGACGGCGAAGGGCTTCCAACTCGTCGGCGGACGGCTGGTGCCGTTCGCGGAGAAGCCGGGCGCGATGCTGATGTACGAGAATGACGACGGCGACCGCGTCACGGTGCTGATCGGCAACAATCCGGCGCAAGAAGGCACGGATTTCCGCTTCGACGAGACCGACGGAGTGTCGACCTTCTACTGGACGGACGGCAGCTTCGGCTATGCGATGTCGGGCGCTGTCGGCCGCGAGACCCTGCTCGGTCTCGCGCACATCGTCTATGTGCAGTACTGACGGTCAGAACGCCTCGAAGGAAAGCGCCAGATTGGCCGGTTCGACGACGTTCCAGCCGAAACGGTCGTCGGCGGTCAGGCGCATCAGCACGTTGCCCCGGCGGTCGGTGATGCGGACCTTGCCGACCTCGGTGTCCTGCCAGGTGCGCGCCTCGCCAAGCTCGACAGGCATGCCGCCGCAATGGCCGGGTTCGAGGCGGTGGACGTCATAGCCCTCGGCGCGATGCAGGGCGACGATGCATGTGCGGTTGTGCGCGTGATCGACAACCATGAAGCGGTCGGCGCTGGCCGGCGGGGCGATGGAGGCGGTGGTCATGGTGTCGATGCCGGGATCGGCGATCCCGTAGCTGACAGCCATCATTCCGCTGATGCCGAGCACTGCCGCACCGTTGATCCAATACGCGTAAGACTTCATCATTGACCCGCCACTTGAACTGCAACCGGCGGCACCTTGGCCGATTATGGTTAAGGGGCGGCTAACGGTTTAGCTAAGTTCTTGCCGGTATCAATAGCGGCGGTGGACGCGCTGGCCGCTGACGAGGCGGCGGTTCTTCTGCCGCTCGCGCAGGAACACGAAGAGGCCGCTTCCCATGATGAGGAGGATGCCGGCGGTCACGGTCGGACCGGGCACCTCGCCCCAGATCAGCCAGCCCCACATGACGGCGAGCGGCAGGCCGACATATTCGAACGGCGCGATCGTCGCCGCGTCGGCGAGGCGATAGGCCTGCGCCAGCGTGTAGGCGACGACCGCCGAATTGAAGCCGAGGCCGAGAAACAGCCAGATATCGCCGCCCTCGGGCCAGACCCATGCGCGCAGCAGGAAGCGGGTGCTTTCATTGCCGGCGTTTTCGGCGAAACGGCCATCGCCCGCGACCAGGAAGAAGCCGAGCGAGACGAGGATGAAGATGGCCTGGATATAGACCGCCATGGCCGAGGCCTTTGTCGACGCGCCGAGCTTGCGCGTCAGAATCTGGTAGAGCGCATAGGTGAAGGCGGCGAAGACCGGCATGAGCAGGATCAGATATCCGGCGTGGCGTTCCTCGCCGCTATGCCACGGGCGCAGCATGATCGCGACGCCGACGAAACCGGCCGCCACCGCGCCGAGCCGGTAGACGCCGACCTTTTCTCCGAGCAGCGGGATGGACAGCAGCGTGATCATCAGCGGGGCGACGAAGAATAATGCCGTCGCCTCGGCCAGGGGCACGACCGCGAGCGCGGTGAAAAAGGTGAGGTTGGAGATCACGATCACCAGGCCGCGAAAGAGGTGCAGCAGCGACCGCCGCGTCTTCAGAATCGAAATCCCGCCTTCGATCTGCACCAACACTAGGGAAAAGGCGATGCCGATCAGCGAGCGGGTGAACACCATCTGGTGCAGCGGGTAGCCGTCCGACAGCTGCTTGATCAGCATGTCGTTTATCGAGATCGCCGAAACGCCGAGGATGATGAATGCGATGCCGGCGGCGGGATTTTGGGAAACCGAGATGGCGGAGGGCTGGGTCATCCATCCCGCTTAACACGGGCGGGCACGCGGCAATATCACAAACGCGACGCCCGTTTGGCTAGCCGGTCTTGCGTTTTGCAAGACCTTTTGCCTTCGCCTCGGGGACCGGCGTGACCGCTTCGCCCGTCGAGAACCAGGCGACCAGATTGTCGGCGACGAGGTCGCCCATGGCGGCGCGGGTGTACGCCGAGCCGGAGCCGATATGCGGCGTCAGGAAAGTGTTTTCCATCGCGACCAGTTCGGCCGGGACATGCGGCTCGTTTTCGAAGACGTCGAGGCCGGCGGCGGCGATCACGCCGTCCTTAAGCGCGGCGATCAGCGCCTGTTCGTCGACGACCGGGCCGCGGCCGATATTGATCAACACACCATCCGGGCCGAGCGCCTGCAGCACACCGGCATTGACCGTGTGGCGCGTTTCCGGCGTGCCGGGCACGACGACGATCAGCGTGTCGACGGCCGCCGCCAGCCCTTCCAGCGTGTCGTGCCAGACGTAACCGACATCGGCGGCGGGGTTGCGGTTGTGGTAGTGGACCGGCAGGCCGAAGGCCTCGATGCGCCTGGCCACCGCCTTGCCGATGCGGCCAAGGCCGTAAATGCCAACCGTGCGGCCGCGCAGCGCCAGCGGCGAAGGCGCGAAGCTGCCCTTCGCTTCCCATTGGCCGGACTTCAGCCATTCGGAGGCGCGGTCGAAGCGGCGCACGGTATTGAGCAGGACCCCGAGCGCAGTGTCGGCGACTTCCTCGTTGAGGACGTCAGGCGTGTGGGTGACGCAGATGCCCTTTTCGATGGCATGCAGCGACGGCACCGGATGGTAGCCGACGCCGAAATTGGAGATGATTTCGAGCGCCGGCAGGGCGTCGATGACCGGGACGTGTTCCGGGCCGAGCAGGGCCGCCATGCCGACGATCTCGCCGCGCTTTTCCTCCGGGATCAGCACCGGGTCCATCTCGTCGATCAGCACTGCGTCGAAGGTTTCCAGAATGCGCTCGGCGGCGCGGTCGTAGAACCGCGCGGGCATCAGGACGCTCACCGATTTCAGATTGCCGGCCATGTCAGACCCGTTCCTTTACCGGCGAGGTGGACTGGCGGATATGCAGTTCGGGGCGGATCAGTTCGAGCGTGCCGGACTGGTCCTTGACGCCGTCGATGCGGTCGAGCAGGGCGCGGGCGGCGCGGCGGCCGACTTCCGGCTGGCCGTTCCACACCGTGGTCAGCGCCGGGGTAGCAATGGCGGCCTCCTCGAGGTCGTCATAGCCGGTGACGGAGATGTCGATGCCCGGCACGAGGCCGGCGCGGCGAATGCCGTTCATCAGGCCGATGGCGACGAGGTCGTTCCAGCAAACTGCGGCTGTGGGCTTGTCGGGCAGGGCGAGGAACTCGCTCGCCGCCTCGAAACCGGCCTGCTTGGTACGCGGCCCGGCGATGCGCCATTCCGGCTTGACCGGCAGTTCCGCCTTCTCCATCGCCTGCAGGTAGCCCTGGTAGCGGTCGCGGCCGGTCGATGTTTCGTCGGTGCCGCCGATCATGGCGATGCGCTTGTGGCCGAGCGAGATGAGATGCTTGGTGGCAAGCCCGGTGCCGAAGGCATCGTCGCCGCGGAACACCGGCAGGCGCGCGCGGGGAATGGAGCGGGCGATCAGCACGACCGGCAGGCCGTTGCGCAGCACGAGGTCGATATCGTCGAGCGGCGTGCCGATCGCCGGAGACATGATGACACCGTCGGCGCCGAGCTGCATCAGCGTATCGAGGAAATCACGCTGCTTTTCGACATTGTCGTAATGGTTCGACAGGAGGAAGGTGTGGCGCGAGCGGTCCAGCTCGGTCTCGATGGATTTGAGGATCTCGCCATAAAACGGGTTCATGATGTCGTGCACGACGACGCCGATGATGCCGGATTTCGAGGTGCGAAGACTGGCGGCGCGGCGGTTGTAGATATAGCCCATCTGGCGGGCATGGGTCTTGATCTTTTCCTTGGTGGCTTCGGCGACAAGCGGGCTGTCGCGCAGGGCAAGCGAGACTGTCGCGGTCGACACGCCAAGCGCTTCTGCGATGGTGGATAGCTTGATCTTCTGCGCCACGATTTCCCCTCCCCATTTAAAAAGTTTAAAATACTTTCAAATCGGCGCGGCGCAAGAGGGAATGGTCAAGGGAAATCGCGCGGTCAGGAATCGGCGCCGGAGGCCTTTTTCTTCTTCTTTTTGCCGCCGGACTTCTTTTTCGATTTCGGTTTCGGTTCCTCGACCGGGCCGTTGAGATTGGCGTCGATCTGGGCGAGAATCCTGGCGAATTGTTTGCGCTCTTTCTTCTTGATGCCGTCGAGCGCGCGGGCCTCTGCGTCGCGGATGGCCCGGTGCATGTTTTCAAGCAGCGCGCGGCCCTTTTCGGTCAGCCAGACATGGATCTGGCGGGCATCGGTTTCCGATGCCCGGCGCTCGACGAATTCCTGCTCCTGCAGCCGGCTTACCGACTTGGTGACGGTCGGCGGCCTGACGCCGAGCGCGGCAGCGAGCTGGCCGAGTGTCTGGCCGTCCTGCGCGGCCAGCAGATCCATGATGCTTTCCTGACCGGCATAAAGGCCCGTCGACAGCAACTGGCGGGCCATGTGGGTGCGGCTGTTGCGGGCCGTATTCTGGAGGCTTGCCAGAAGCTTGGTGGTCTCTTCGGCGTCTTTCTCTATGTAGTACCGGTTCATGGCAATCGATTAGCCGACGAAGATTTTAGGGTCAAGTTTCGGAGGAGGAAATGGCGGCCGAACATCTTTGCAGGCAAGCCCGCGATCCTTTAAGGGTGAAGGCTTGCGGACCCCTGAACCGAATGCCCCAATGACCGTGACAAGGCCCCTCTGGCTAAAAAACCCGCTTGCCATTCTCGCCGGCGCCGATGCGTCCGGCGGCGTGGTCGTGGCGGAGGGCAAAATCGCCGAACTGGTGCCGGCGGGCGGGAAGCCCGCAATGGAATGCGCCACATTCGATGCCTCGCGGCATGTCGTGCTGCCGGGGCTGATCAACACGCATCATCATTTCTACCAGACACTGACGCGGGCGCACCCGGCGGCGATCAACAGGGAACTTTTCGACTGGCTGGTCGCGCTTTACCCGGTATGGGCAAAACTGGGGCCGGACGGATTGCGGCTGGCGACGCGGCTGGCGCTCACGGAACTGATGCTGTCGGGGGTCACCTGCTCGTCCGACCACCACTACGTATTTCCGGCGGGGCTGGAGGATGCGCTCGACATCCAGGCGGACGAAGCGACCGCGCTCGGCATGCGCATGACGCTCAACCGCGGATCGATGAACCTGTCGAAGAAGGATGGTGGGCTGCCGCCGGATTCGGTGGTGCAGGACTCCGACACGATCCTCGCCGATTGCGAGCGGGTGATTTCGAAATATCACGACGCATCCGAGGGCGCGATGCTGCAGGTGGCGCTGGCGCCGTGTTCGCCTTTCTCGGTGACGCGGGAGCTGATGCGCGACACGGCAACGCTGGCCAATACATGCGGCTGCGCGCTGCATACGCATCTCGGCGAGACGCATGACGAGGACGAATTCTGCGTCTCGATGTTCGGTTGCCGTCCGGTCGATTATCTGGAGGAATGCGGCTGGCTGGGGACCAAGACCTGGCTGGCGCACGGCATCCATTTCGACGACGGCGAAATCGTAAGGCTCGGCAAGGCAGGCACCGGCGTCTGCCACTGCCCTACGTCGAATGCCGTGCTCGCCTCCGGGCTGTGCCGGACGCGCGAACTGGAAGCGGCGGGCGTGAAGGTCGGGCTTGGCGTTGACGGGTCGGCGTCGAACGATTCCTCCAACCTGATGGAAGGCGTGCGCCATGCATTGATGCTGAACCGTATCCGCTACGACGCGACGGTGACGCATCTCGATGCGCTGCGCTGGGCGACGGCGGGTTCGGCGGCGTGTCTCGGCCGCGACGACATCGGGGAAATCGCCGCCGGCAAGCAGGCGGACCTCGCTCTGTTCACCCTCGACGAATTGCGCTTTTCCGGCGCGCACGATCCAATGGCCGCGCTGGTGCTGTGCGGGGCGCATCGTGCCGACCGGGTGATGATCAAGGGAAGATGGACCGTGGAGGACGGGATGCCGGTCGGCGTCGACATCGAGAAGCTGCGGCACGAGCATGGCGCGGTGGCCAAACTGTTCGCGGAGGCCTCATGACGGCAAACGGGGGGACGAAGCCGAAACGGCTCAGGCGGCGCATCGAGAAACTGCCCGAGCGCGCGCCGGCGGACGCGGCGAAATGGATCGCCGTCCTGCCGCTCGGCGCGACGGAACAGCACGGGCCGCATCTTCCGTTCGAGACGGACAGCCTGATTGCCGAGGCCATCGTCGAACGGCTGATCGAACGGCTGCCGGCTTCCGCGCCGGTCGTGTTCCTCCCGGTCGAGGAGGTCGGCTACTCGCCGGAGCACATGCATGTGGCGGGGACAAAAACGCTCGACTGGGACCAGGCCGTGCGCCGCTGGGTACGCGCCGGCGAACAGGCGCACCGCTCGGGCATCCGCAAATTCGTCATGCTCAATGCGCATGGCGGCAACTCGCCGCTGATGACAATTGTCGCGACCGAGTTGCGCACGCGTTTCAACATGCTGGCGGTGGCGACGAGCTGGACGCGGTTCGGCCTGCCGGACGGCATCATGAGCGCCGAGGAAAAGCATCTCGATATCCACGGCGGGCTGATCGAGACCTCGGTGATGCTGGCGATTCATCCCGACAAGGTGGACATGACGAAAGTGGCCGACTTCGCCTCGCAGCAGGCGGATTTCATCCGCGACTATACCCATCTGCGCGCCTACGGGCCGCATGCATTCGGCTGGCAGATGTCGGACCTGTCGGAGATCGGCGCGGTCGGCAACGCCGCAGGCGCCTCGGCGGAAATCGGCGCGGCAATCCTCGACCATGCGGTCGAGGGGCTTGCCGAACTGTTGAAGGATGTCGAGAAACACCCCGGCTTCTGATCAGCCGTGCGGCGTCACCGAGACGACGGTGAAGGTGTGCATCTTGCCGTCGTGGCCGGAAATCGAGACGTACTCGCCCTTGTTGAAGCTGTGCTCGCCAAGGCGGAAGCCGGTTTCCTCATCCTCGTCGTCGTCGAAATCATAGTCGAAAACCCACTGGCCCTTGCGGTGGCGCTCAAGATAGCCGAGCTCGGCGCGCTCGCCGTCCCAGAAACGCTCGACCGTGCAGGCCTCGGGATGCTTTTTCCACTCGTCGGCGTCGATTTTCATATCGGCGCCCAGCGGCAGCACCAGTTCGTAGCCCCGTTTCCGGTTGCCCTCCGGAAATCCCGGTTCGCGGGCCATTTCGAGACGGACATTGTAAAGCGGCATTCAGGTTCTCCCGGTCGTTTCAATTTTCTCGGGTCAATCGGTGACGCCCGCTTTGACACCGATCACGGCGGCAATCAACCGGTTTTTCGGATGCGGGAAGCCGCGATAATGCGTCAAACGCCGGTGGCGCGACGGCGCGGGATTGCCTATATGCCGGCAAGAAACACTGGCCCCCGCGAGGCAAACATGAGTGAACAGTCCATTCCAGTCACGGTGCTGACCGGCTATCTCGGTTCCGGCAAGACGACGCTTCTCAACCGCATCCTCACCGAGGACCACGGCAAGCGCTATGCGGTGATCGTCAATGAGTTCGGCGAGATCGGCATCGACAACGACCTGATCGTCGAATCCGACGAGGAAATCTACGAGATGAACAATGGCTGCGTGTGCTGCACGGTGCGCGGCGACCTGGTGCGCGTGGTCGAGGGTCTGATGCGCCGGCCGGGCCGCTTCGACGCCATCGTGGTCGAGACGACCGGGCTGGCCGATCCCGCGCCGGTGGCGCAGACCTTCTTCATGGATGACGACGTGCGCGAGAAGACGCGGCTCGACGCCGTGGTGGCGCTGGTCGATGCCAAGCACGTGGCCGCACGATTGAAGGATTCACGCGAGGCGGAAGACCAGATCGCATTCGCCGACGTGGTGCTGCTGAACAAGACCGATCTCGTTTCGGAAGAGGACCTGCACGCGTTGGAGCACACGATCCGGGCAATCAATCCGCATGCGCGCATCCATCGCACCGAGCGCTCGAAGATCGACTTGAAGGAAATCCTCGACCGGGGCGCGTTCGATTTGCAGCGCGCGCTGGAGAGCGATCCGCATTTTCTCGAGCACGACCATCCGGACCATGCCTGCGGGCCGGATTGCGATCATGACCATGACCATCATCACGGGCACGATCATGGACACGGGCATCATCATCATCATGGCGACGGCGACCACCATCACGACCATGGCGGCATTCACGGGACGACGATCCAGTCGGTGTCGCTGCGCGGCGGCGAGGTGGACCCGCAGAAATTCATGCCGTGGATCCAGAAGATCACCCAGCTCGACGGGCCGAACATCCTGCGCCTGAAAGGGATCATAGCGTTTCCGGACGAGCCGCAACGCTATGTCGTGCAGGGCGTGCACATGATCATCGAGGGCGACCACGAACGCGACTGGAAGGAAGGCGAGAAGCGGGAAAGCCGCATCGTCTTCATCGGCCGGGAACTCGACCGGGAAAAGCTGGAGCGCACGTTCGCGGCGTGCGCTGCCTGATTGTTCGGGAGAAGTGACGAGACCGGTTCAGGCCTCGTCGACAACCTCGGCGCCGGGGCCGTTCTTCTGCAACGACTCGATGGCGTTCTTCGAGCTCGACTTGGACGAGTAGGTCTCCGTGCGGACCATCGTTTCGCCGTTGGAGGCGACGAAGCGCACATAGGTCTCGCCGTTCTTCGCCTTGTCGATCTCGAAATGATAACCCGACGCATCCTCGTCGGCGGTCAGGTCCGCGGTGGGCGCGTCCGGCGCATTCTTTTTCAGCGAGTCGATGCAGTTCTGCGCGCTGGCCTTGCTGGTGTAATTCTCCGACCAGAAGATGATTTCCGAATTGTAGACGAACTGCGCGCCGAACTGGCCGTTGGCACGGCTGACGATCTTGAACTTGTGGGCCAAGGATGCCTCCCCGAATTTGATTAAAGACCGCGCGACTGTAACCGAGTCGTTCCGAAAGGGAAGTCCGGTGTTTCGCGCTGTTTGCCGCATCGCGTCTTGACGCGACGCCTCAATCCGGGGAAGTGCTGCGGCAAACAACGGAAGATCATGCCATGCCTACAGTCGCGCCCCTCGATCTCGACGGATATTGCCTGTTTGCCTCCTTCATCGGCGAGGTGCCGGTCTTTGCGCTGGCAGACGGCACCGTGCACCGGCTCGATCACGGCCATCAGGCCCTTGAAATGCACGACGGGATAACCTGCGCCGTTCTCTCGCAGGACGGCAAGGCGCTGATCACCGGCGGCGAGGACGGGCTGATACGGGCGCTGAACGGCGAGGGCACCGCCGCCGAAATCGGCAGTGTCGGCAAGAAATGGGTGACGACGCTGGCCGCCGGGCCGCAGGGTGCGGTTGCCTGGGCGGCGGGCAAGACGGCTTTCGTGCGGCTCGGCGACGGCACGGTGAAGGAGTTTTCCGAGGAGCGCTCCATCGAGGGGCTGGCCTTCGCGCCGAAGGGGATGCGGCTGGCGACAGCGCGCTACAATGGCGGCACGCTGCACTGGGTGACGACGGCGGGCAAGCCGATCGACCTGGAATGGAAGGGCGCGCATACCGGCATCTGCTTTTCGCCGGACGGCAAGTATGTGGTCACCACCATGCAGGAAAACGCGCTGCACGGCTGGCGGCTCGATGACATGAAGCACATGCGCATGTCCGGCTATCCGGCCAAGGTGAAGAGCTGGTCGTGGTCGGCCAAGGGCAAGTGGCTGGCGACGTCGGGCGCGCCGGCGGCGATCGTCTGGCCCTTTCAGGGCAAGGACGGGCCGATGGGCAAGGCGCCGCTGGAGCTGGGTACGCGCGGCGGGCAGATGGTCACGTCGGTGGCCTGCCACCCGGACGAGGACATCGTGGCGGTCGGCTACGATGACGGCATGGTGCTGGCGGTGCGCTTCGAGGACGAAAAGGAAGTGCTGCTGCGCCGCGGCGGCAACGGGCCGATCTCGTCGATGGCATGGGACAGGGAAGGCTACCGCGTTGCCTTCGGGTCCGAGACCGGCGATTGCGGCGTGATCGACATCAGGGCATAGGGCCCCGCATTCCATCCGGCCTTCATGGCGTTTGCGGCAACGCCGCGCAATCGCGGTAAGGTTAACAAGAGGTTTACGGCCGCGGCCGATTGATTTCTTCCGCTTGAGACATGCATTTATTCGCCCATGGCCTCGTGGCGGAATGGCTACGCGGGGGATGTGCAAATCCCTTCCAACCCTGGTTCGAATCCTGGGCGAGGCCTCCAAGCCCTTTCTTTATCGTTGCGTTCCGGCTTCCCGAAAGCGTTGGATCAGGCAGGCGGCGTCTGGATTTCATCGCCGCGATGCGGTGATATCCCCGCATGGCGCTCACCGTTCACCTGAAGGACGAGCATGATTTTGCCGGCTGGCGCGACGCCGCGCGCGTCCTGGCGCTGAGCGGTGTCGATTCGAAATCAGTTGCATGGTTGACTCAAGGCGGTGCGAACGACCTGCCCGAAGCGCCGGAAGGCAAGACGCTGTCGGTGCCGCGCGCCTTTGTTGCCATGGCGGAGCACGCGCTGTTCCATACCGCGCCGGACCGGTTTTCCTTTCTCTACGCTGTGCTGAAGCGGCTCGCCGACGGCGAGTTGAAGATCGGGCACAAGACCGACCCCGATATCGCGCGGCTTGTGCGGATGGTGGCGGAAGCCGAGATACCCGGCGGGGCGAATTTCACCATGCCCGATCCGCTGGAGGGACCGCGCGACGCGGCGAAGCTGTGCACGCATTGCCATCTGCACGGGCCGGCGAGCCAGACGGTGTTCGGCGACGGACGGGCGGATGCCAAGCTGGTGTTTGTCGGCGAGCAGCCGGGCGACCAGGAGGATATCCAGGGCAAGCCCTTCGTCGGACCGGCGGGGCGGCTGCTTGACGAGATTCTCGATGAAGTCGGTATCGACCGGACGGAAGCTTATGTCACCAACGCGGTGAAGCACTTCAAGTTCGAGCCGCGCGGCGTGCGCCGGATCCATCAGAAGCCTGATGCAGGCGAGGTGCAACACTGCCGCTGGTGGGTGGAAAAGGAGATCGCGCTGATCCGCCCGAAGCTGGTGGTGGCGCTCGGCGGGACGGCGGCCTTGTCACTGCTCGACCGGCAAGTCGGAATCATGCGCGAGCGCGGCACCATCCACACGCGGGCGAAAGACGGCATGGCGGTGCTGCTGACCTACCATCCGTCCTTCCTGCTGCGCATCCGCGATCACGACGACGCGGTGCGACAGCGGGCGAACTTCACGTCCGACCTGGCGCAGGCGCGCGACTGGCTTTCGCGGAACGCCGCGTAAAAAAAGATGAACAGGCGGCGCGGGAGTTTCCTCCCGCACTGCATCCGCGCCGCCATCGGCCCCCGCCGATATTACTTATGCGACCAGCCTGAGCTTGCCGGTCTTCGCAGCCTTGACTCCTGTCGCGACGACCATGCCGGCCGCGCCGTCTAACCAACCTTCGACAAGTTCGATTGCCAGAAAGCGGTTGCGCTCGACCGGGCCGGGCAGGGCCAGCGCGCCGGTATTTTTCGCCGTGAAGCCAAACCGGGCGTAATAGGCCGCATCGCCGACCAGCAGCACCGCGCCGTGACCGAGGCGGGCGGCTTCCGCCAGCGCATGGCGCATCAGCAGCGAGCCGGCGCCCCGGCTCTTGGCGTCAGGATCGACCGCGAGCGGGCCGAGGAGGAGAGCCGGGACCGGGCGGCCGACCGTGTCGATGCCGGCGGTGACGTCCCACAGCCGCACCGTGCCGATGATGCCGCCGCGGTTGTCGCGGGCGACGAAGGCGAGGCCCTCGGCGGGCAGGCGGCCGCGACGCAGCTTGGCCGAGGTTTTGTTCTTCCAGTTGGGCGCCATCGCCCGGTCGAGCAGGGCATCGCGGACGGCGATGTCGCTCCCGGATTCAAGCGCAATGGTGACGGCGTCGCCGTCGTGAACGAGCGTTTGCATGTCCCAATTCCCGAAGGCGAGGTCAGATGACGTAGGAGCGCAAGGGCTCGAAGCCGTTGAAGGCGACGGCGGAATAGGTCGTCGTGTAGGCGCCGGTGCCCTCGATCAGCACCTCGTCGCCGATCGTCAGCGTGAGCGGCAGCGGGTACGGGGTCTTTTCATACATCACGTCGGCGCTGTCGCAGGTCGGGCCGGCGAGCACGCAGGGCTCGACGACCTCGCCGTCGCGCGGCGTGACGATGTTGTAGCGAATGGCCTCGTCCATGGTCTCGGCGAGGCCGCCGAACTTGCCGATGTCGAGATAGACCCAGCGCACGTCGTCGGCGTCGGACTTCTTAGAGATCAGGACGATTTCCGACTTGATGACGCCGGCATTGCCGACCATGCCGCGGCCCGGCTCGATGATGGTTTCCGGGATGCGGTTGCCGAAATGCTTGCGCAGCGCGTCGAAGATGGCGCGGCCATAAGCTTCCGCCGCCGGCACGTCCTTCAGGTACTTCGTCGGGAAGCCGCCGCCCATATTGACCATCTTGAGGACGATGCCCTTGTCGGCCATCGCCTCGAAGACCATGCGGGCGTCGGCAAGCGCTTTGTCCCAGGCGGCGAGGTGGGTCATCTGCGAGCCGACATGGAAGGAGACGCCATAGGCGTCGAGGCCGAGGCGGGCGGCGTGCGACAGCACGTCGACGGCCATGTCCGGGGCGCAGCCGAATTTGCGCGACAGCGGCCATTCGGCGCCCTCGCCGTCGGTCAGGACGCGGCAGAACACGCGGGCGCCGGGCGCGGCGCGGGCGATCTTGTCGACTTCCTCGACGCAATCGACGGCGAAGAGCTTGATGCCGAGCTCGTAGGCGCGGGCGATGTCGCGCTCCTTCTTGATGGTGTTGCCGAAGGAGATGCGGTCCGGCGTCGCGCCGGCGTCGAGCGCCATTTCGATCTCGGCGACGGACGCGGTGTCGAAGGACGAGCCGAGGCTTTCCAGCAGGCGCAGGATTTCCGGCGCCGGATTGGCCTTCACGGCGTAGAAGATGCGGCTGTCCGGCAGCGCCTTCCTGAAGGCGCAGTAGTTGTCGTGCACGACGTCGAGGTCGACGACGAGGCAGGGAGATGCGGGACGTCGGGTGGCGAGGAATTCCTGGATACGGGGGGTGGTCATGGCAGTTTCCAATCGGCGATCTCGTGCAGCCGAAGCTGCGTGCAAAAACCTGCAGCCCGAAACGGCAGGCGCAAACGCACCGGCCCGTTGCGGAACCACGCGAAAATCTCAGACCGGAAATCCGGCCTTGATTGCCATTGATTGGACGGGAGACCCCTCCGCACGTTTGGCAAGGATGGCTGTGTCTCTCAACTACCCCGGCGTTTGGACCGCCAGACGAATGATCGATAGACCCGACCGTCGTTGCTTCAAGATGTCCTCGCTGGTCCGGTTGGCCGGATAGCGACCGGAGGGGTTAACTCCGGGTACCTTACCTTGCCTCTCCCAATACGAGAGGCCGGCGGACACCCACAGGCACGTGCGACTTTGGGTGGGGCGCATATACGGACAGAATCATTTCGGATCAATAAAAAAATCCGGGCTTGCCGAATCTTTTTTCAAATGCAGATTTTGAACGAGATGTGCATGCAGGTTCGACGTTTGCGAACGATCGAGCGATTGAAGACGAAGGGACTTGCCTGAATGGATACGCTGACGCGCATGCGCGCCTTTATCGCGGTGGTGGAGAATGAAGGTTTTTCGGCCGCGGCGCGAAAGATCGGCCGTTCGAAGGCGCTGCTTTCGAAATATGTGCGCGAACTGGAAGACGAACTCGGCGCGCTGCTACTCAACCGGACGACCCGGCAATTCTCGCTGACCGAGCTCGGCCATACATATTACAAGCGCGCCGTCGAGATCGTGCGCGAGATCGACACGCTGCAGGACATGGTGCGCGACAGCCGGGAAGGCGTGCGGGGACGCATCAAGGTGTCGGCGCCGCGCTCGTTCGCCGATGCCTCGCTCGATCAGGCGCTGATCGACTTTTGCGCGGCAAATCCGGAAATCGGCCTCGACATCCATCTCGACGACCGGTTCGTCGACCTGGTGGAGGAGGGATTCGACCTCGCCATCCGGGTGACTGCGCTCGAGGATTCCGGGATGATCGCGCGGCGGCTGGCGCCGTTTCAACTGAAGATCGTGGCGACACCGGAGACGATCAAGCGATACGGACAGCCGGAAAAGCCGGAAGACCTGGCGAAAAAGCCCTGTATCGTCGACACCAATGCGCGGCGGCGGAACAACTGGGTGCTGAAGACTGCGGACGGCGCGACGCAGGCGGTGACCGTGTCGGGGCCGATCGAGGTCAACAGCCCGCTTTCCACACGGGCCGCGGTGCTGGCCAATCTGGGCTTCGGGCTCGCGCCGGATTTCATCGTGCGCGAGGACCTGAAGAGCGGTGCGCTGGTCGAGGTTCTGCCTGCCTCGACGCCGGACGAGTCCGGCATCTACGTGGTTTATCCGCACCGGCGTTACCTGCCGGCCAAGGTGCGCGCTTTGGTCGACTTTCTCGCCGAGTGGTTCAAGGCGTATGAAGCAAGGGCGTCATAATGCTGCCGGGATTTTCCGTTCTTGGCAGCAGGGGTCCACTTTCATACAGGTCACGATGAAGCACATCTCCGCATCAGCCTTTCTGGGCGCGCTCGCACTGATTGCGACGGACGGGGGTGCGCACGCGCACCCGCATGTGTTCGCCGAAGCGCGGCTGGAGGTGGCGGTGGCGCCGGACGGTCATGTCGAGGCGCTGCGCCATGTCTGGCGTTTCGACGAACTGTTTTCCTCCACCGTACTGCTCGAATTCGACGCGGACACCGACAACAGGCTGGAAGAGCCGGAACTGGAGGAGGTCGCCTCGGTGGTGGCGGATTCGATTTCGGAATTCGGCTATTTCCAGACAATCACGGCAAACGGCAAGGATGTCGGCGTCAAGCCGGTCGACGACATGAAAGTGCTGTTCGAGGACGGACAGATGATCATCTTTTTCACCACCGTGCCGTCGGAGCAGATCGCGATCACCTCGTCGCCGACATTCGGCATTTACGACCCGACCTTCTACACGGCGATCGATTTCTACGACGACAGCAACATGGTGCTGGAAGGCGCGCCGGAAAACTGCAGCGGCGAGATGGTGGTGCCCGATCCGGACGAGGCGCTGGCGCAGAACCAGGCGACGCTGACGGATGCATTCTTCAACGACCCCGCCGGCACCGATTTCTCCAAATTGCTGGCGACCCGCATGGAGGTGACCTGCAAATGAGGCATGGAACGGGGCGTGTTCTTGCCGGTGCGGCGGTGGCCGTGCTTCTTGTCGCTACGGCGGCGCATGCGCAGTCGTCTCTCGGCATCGGCACCAATGACGCCACCGTACAGCCGGCGGGCGGTCTGTTCAGCGGTTTCTTCCTGTGGATCAATGAAATACAGCGCCAGTTCTACAAGGATATCACGACGGCGCTGTCGTCGATGCGCGACGATGGTTCCGCCGCATGGCTTCTGGTCGGGTTGTCGTTCATCTACGGCATCTTTCACGCTGCCGGGCCCGGCCACGGCAAGGCGGTAATCTCCTCCTACATGCTGGCCAACGAGACGCTGTTGCGGCGCGGCGTGATCCTGTCTTTCATCTCGGCGATGTTGCAGGCCGTCTCGGCCATCGTGATGGTCGGCATTTTCTTCCTGGTGCTGCGCGGTACCGGCATCCGCAACACCGATGCAACCTGGTTCATGGAAACCGTGAGCTACGGGCTGATCGCGGCGTTCGGCTTCTGGCTGCTGGTGACGAAGCTCAGGCCGAAGCGGGCGGCCGGGTCGCTTTCCGCGGCGGCGGCGCATGACCACGGCCACGATCACCATCATCACGGCGAGGGCGAGGTCTGCGAGACCTGCGGTCATTCGCATGCGCCGGACCCGGCAATGCTCGCCGGGCCGATGAACTGGCGCTCGGCCTGGGCGGCGGTCATCGCCGTCGGCTTGCGGCCCTGTTCGGGCGCGCTGATCGTGCTGACCTTCGCGCTGCTCAACGGGCTCTATGTCGGCGGTATCCTGTCGGTCTTCGCGATGGCCGTCGGCACGGCGATCACGGTGTCGACGCTGGCGACGCTGGCGGTGACGGCGAAAAACGTGGCGCTGCGCTATTCCGGCTCCGGCGCGATGTCGGGGCGCGTGCATCGCGCGATCGAGATCGGCGGCGCGGCGCTCGTCATGGTGCTCGGGCTGATCCTGCTCGGCGGCGCGCTCGCGGCCTAAAGGGCGCCCCCCATTTCATCCTCGATGTGGATGCGGATGATGCCGTCGAACGAGGTTTCGGCGGTAAAGCCGAGATCGCGTGCGCGCCTGGCGTCGAAACGCTGCGGCCAGAAATCGACGATTGCGGAGATGGCGGGGTCGGGTTCCTCGCGGATCAGCGCGGCGGTGTCGTTTCCGGCGACGCGGCGCAGCGCCTCGATCTGCTCGGCGACGGAGACGGCGACACCGGGCAGCGACAGGTTGCGGCGCGGGCCGATGGCCTCCGAGGGCAGGCCGGCGGCATGGACAAGGAACCGGATCGCCGAACGCGGGCTGGCATGCGTGTGCACCACGTCGCGCGAAACCGGCAGGACGGCTTCCTTTCCGGACAGCGGCTCGCGGATGATGGAGGAAAAGAAGCCCGAGGCGGCGCGGTTTGGCTTGCCGGGACGCACGCATATGGTCGGCAGGCGCAGGCCGATACCGTCGAAAAAGCCGCGGCGCGTATAATCGGTAAGCAATAGCTCACCAATAAGTTTCTGCACGCCGTAGGAACTCAGCGGCACCTGCTGGAAGTCGTCGTCGATGATATCCGGGAAAGGCGCGCCGAAAACCGCGATGGACGAGGTGTAGACGACGCGCGGGCAACAGGCTTCGCGTATGCGGATCGCATCGAACAGGGCTCGGGTTCCATCCAGATTGGCCCGGTAACCCTTTGAAAAGTCGGCCTCCGCTTCGCCGGAGACGACACCGGCGAGATGAAAGACAATATCGGCTTCGCGCGCGGCGAGCGCATCGGCGACGCCTGGATCGGCGAGGTCGCCCGTTTCCGTGGTGATTGCAAAACCGGCCCCTGGCGGGTCGATCGGAACGATATCATGTAAGTGTACACTTACTATCTGTTGTCCGTTCAGCGTACCGTCGGCGACCAGCCGGGCGGTCAGCTTGCGGCCGATCATGCCGGCCGCGCCGGTTATCAGGATATTCACCTGCCTCTCCGGGCGCGGCCGCGCAGCCACAAGCCGATGAAGGGCAAGACGAGCACCGCGATCACCACGGCCCCCGCCAGCCAGCGGTTCTTGTCGCCAATCGCCAGCATGAAGTCGGGCAGGAAATAGAGGAGCAGCGCGAAGCCGATGAAAATCGCGGCTGCTGTAAGCAATGTCTTACGGTCGTATTCGCTGTTGTCGTTTTCGGACATCAGAGCGTCCATCCTCCGTCAATCGGAATCGCGGTTCCGGTGGTGAAAGCCGCTGTATCGCTTGCCAGGTAGACGGCGAGCGCAGCCACCTCCTCCGGCTTGCCGACGCGGCCCATGGGCTGGCGGTCGACAAAGAGCTGCATGGCCCTGTCGGTGCCGCCGACAGTCTTGCCGAGCTCCTCGACGCGGCCCTGCCAGGACGGCGACTCGATGGTGCCGGGACAAATGGCATTGCAGCGTATCGACTGCCGGATAAAATCCTGCGCCACGGCCTTGGTCAGGCCGATGACGGCGGCCTTGGTCGCGCCATAGGCATAGCGGTTGGGCGCGCCTTTCAGCGACGAGGCGCCGGACGACATGTTGATGATCGAGCCGGAGGTTTCGTTGGCCTTCGCGCGCGTCAGCATTTCCGGCAGAAAGGCGCGGATCATGCGGTGCATCGACTTCACGTTGAGATCGAAGGAGAAATCCCAGTCCCTTTCTTCGCAGTCGAGCACGGTACCGTGATGCACGTAACCGGCGACATTGGCGAGGATGTCGATCCCGCCGACGGCGGCGGCATAGGCATTGACGGCCTCGCTGTCGGTCACGTCGAGATGAGCCTTGGATGCGTCAAGCCCGTCGAGTTTGCCGATATCGAGGTCGGAGGCGTGCACCGTGGCGCCCTCGGCGGCGAAGGCCTCGGCGATGGCGCGGCCGATGCCTTGGCCGGCGGCCGTGACAACGGCGATCTTTCCGTCAAGCTGTCCCGACATGAGTGTCCTTCCTGTTAAGCGGCACCGGCATTCAGTGTGCCGGCGCCATCATGTGCACGGCGGTGCGGTCGCCGAGATCCTCCTCGCGCTCTACCACGAAGCCGACGCGTTTGTACCATTCCAGCGCCGGATTGAGCGCATTCGTCATCAGCCGGATCCGGGGCAGGCCCAAACTGCGCGCACGCTCGAAGGCCGCCGACATCATGGCCTCGCCGTGCCCGTTTCCCGCCGCGGAGGGCAAGGTGGCGATGGACTCAAGATACAGATCGTCCGGACGCCGGCGCAGGATCAGCAGGCCTTTCGGCTCGCCGCCGGACGCGGCAATCCAGGTTTCGCAGGCATCGAGGATTTCGCCGTAATCCCAGTCGAGGGGCATGGGCCGCGTACCGAGCGCCTCGCGCGTGCGGGCATAGGCTTCCGCCTGGAACCGCTCGACGGTGGCGCGGTGCTCGGGCCCGAGACGGGCGAGGTTGAGGCCGCCGCTTGCCAGATGGCGGGCCGTCAGCGTGGACAGCGCCACGCGCTGCTTGGCGCCGGCATCGAAATTCTCCGGCGCCAGCCACGTCTCGAAGGCGGCTTTGACCTGCGGCCATTCGCGGTCGAGCAGCGAGAACCAGGCAGTGTCGCGGTTCTCGCCCTTGACGACTCCGGCCTGGCGGAACGTGCCCTCGTAAGTCATCCCGAACCGTTCCGCCGCCCGCTTCGAGGGCTCGTTGCTATCGTTGCATTTCCATTCGAAGCGGCGATAGCCGAGATCGTCGAAGACGTGGCGGGCAAACAGGTAAAAGGCTTCCGTCGTCGCCGGCGTGCGGGCGATCAGCGACGACCAGAGGATGTGACCGATCTCAATGACGCCGCTGGCGGTATCGATGCGCAGGAAGGTCTGCCGGCCGGCGACCCTGCCGGACGCCTTGTCGATGACGGCGTAATAAAGCGGGTCCGTACTTGCCTCGGCCTTGTCCAGCCAGGTCTGAAAGGCTTCGCTGTTCTCGGGCGGGTATTCCGGCAGCCAGCGGAAACGGGCGTCGGCGTCCGGCATGGTCGAACAGGCATAGAGGCCGTCGCCATGGCGGGCGGCCGACAGCCTTTCGAGGCGGACGAAACGGCCGTCCACCGCCTCGATGTCCGGGGCGGGGCAACCCTTCCAGTCACTCAGATCACGCATGCTGCAGCTCGCGGTTGGAAATCCTCTCTGGATTGCAAAAAGCGCGGGCGAATGCCAGACAACAATCGTATTTTCATGCATTTTCGGAGGAGAGCGCATGCTGCACACCGTTGCCGCCTATGACCGTATCGGCGAGGAGAACGCGTTTGCCGTGCTGGCGCGCGCCACGCAACTGGCGGCGGCGGGCCGCGACATCATCAATCTCGGCATCGGCCAGCCGGACTTCAAAACGCCGGACCATGTCGTCGAAGCCGCGGTCAAGGCGCTGCGCGACGGCCATCACGGCTATACGCCGGCAAACGGCATCCTGCCCGCGCGGGAAGCGGTGGTGCGACGCACGTTGACGACGACCGGCGTCGAGGTCTCGCCGGAAAACGTGATGATCATGCCCGGCGGCAAGCCGACCATGTTCGCGGCGATCACCATGTTCGGCGAACCGGGCGCGGAAATCCTCTATCCCGATCCCGGTTTTCCGATCTACCGCTCGATGATCGAGTTTACCGGTGCGACGCCGGTGCCGGTGCCGATCCGCGAGGAAAACGAGTTTGCCTTTTCAGCCGAGGAAACGCTGTCGCTGATCACGCCGAAGACGCGTCTGGTCATTCTCAACTCGCCGGCCAACCCGACCGGCGGCGTGACGCCGAAACAGGAGATCGACACGCTGGCGATGGGACTGTCGGAATTCCCGGACGTGGCGATTCTGTCGGACGAGATCTATGACGTCATGACCTACGACGGCGAGAAACATACCTCGCTGCTCGGTTACCCGGCGCTGCGCGACCGGCTGATCGTGTTGAACGGCTGGTCGAAGACCTGGGCGATGACCGGATGGCGGCTCGGCTGGTCGATCTGGCCGGACCAGCTGATCGACAAGGTGCGCAAGCTGGCGGTCAATTGCTGGTCCTGCGTCAACGCGCCGTCGCAATTTGCCGGGATCGCGGCGATCGACGGGCCGCAGGACGCGGTTGACGAAATGATGGCGGCGTTCGATACGCGGCGCAAAATTGTCACTGACAAGATGAATGCGCTTCCGAACGTCAGTTGCGCGACGCCGAAGGGGGCGTTCTATGCATTCCCGAACATCTCGGCGACAGGCTGGAAAGCGAAACCACTGGCCTCTGCGCTGCTGGAGGAAGCCGGCGTGGCGCTGATCGGCGGACCGGATTTCGGCGTGCTCGGAGAGGGCTATATCCGGCTATCATTTGCCAATTCGGCGGAGAATATCGAACGGGCGATCGGACGGATCGGGGATTTCCTGGAAAGGAACGCGCCGTAAATCGCCGATATCTATGCATTGCCTAGATGGCAGCGATTTGAACCATTTGCGCTGTCAAGATAATCTCGCCTCGTGATTCGCAGGCGGCGGGAACAAGACATGGCGACGGCGCGGAAGAACAAAGACAAGCCTTATCACCATGGCGATTTGCGCGCGGCGCTGCTGGATGCCGCCGAGGCCGAACTGATAGAAAAGGGCATCGATGCCTTTTCGCTGCGCGGCGCGGCCAAGCGGGCGGGCGTCAGCCACGCCGCGCCGGCGCATCACTTCAGGGATGCCAACGCCTTGCTCGACGCCCTGGCGGCGGCCGGTTTCGCGCGGCTGACGGAGGCGATGCGGCGGGAACAGGCGGCGGCGGGGCCGGAGAAGAAGGCGCAACTGACGGCTGCCGGCATCGGTTATGTGCGTTTCGCGCTCGACACTCCGGAATTGCTGCAACTGATGTTCGGCAGATCGCGCGGCAAGGGTGAGGATCCGGAGTTGCAGCGCAATTCCGAGGCGGCCTTTTCGGTGCTGGTCAACGGTGTCGGCGCGGTCAGAGGCCGCGAGGCTTTCCAGAGCGAGGCGGGCTGGCGCGATGTCGCGGCCTGCTGGTCGATGGTGCATGGCTATGCGCAACTGGCGATCGCTGGCAAGATGGGATTTGTCACGGGGCTCGATTTCGAGCAGCAGCGGGGCCTGATCGAGGATCTGGTGCGGCGAGCCTTGTCGGAGCGCCCGGCCTAGCGGCGGTTACAGCCTCTCCTGAAACACAAAGCGGGCGATCTTTCAGGAAAGATCGCCCGGCTTCTTAAGACCGCAGAGGGAGGAGCTGGCGGTCCTATATGTCACCACTGTTTCATGCTGGCACGAATCAGTTACTCAACGGTAAACAGCACGGCGAATACATACAATTCGCCAATCACAATTTTGCCATATATTTGCCACTGCTGTGCCCTTTTTGCCACAGCGGCGCTATGTCCGCGCGAGTTTCGGCCGCGACTTGATGCTTTGTCAGAATTGACTAGCAAGTATTCGCCTACCTTTACGTAAGTATCGGGAATTTCTTCGGAAAAGGACGGGCCGCCCTTTCGGAAAGCCCGGCCTTGCGTCCTAACGGGTAACGATTTCCGGTCCCATCAGCGCATAGGGCAGCGCCGTCGACAGGACGGGAAGGTAGGTCACCAGAATCAGGAAGACGAGCAGCACGGCGACGAAGGGCGCCGCGGCGCGCACGACCTGGATCAGGCTCATTCCGGTGATGCCCGAGGTGACGAACAGGTTCAGCCCGATCGGCGGGGTGATCATGCCGATCTCCATATTGACCACCATGATGATACCGAGATGGATCGGATCGACGCCGAGCTCCATGGCGATCGGGAAAACGACCGGGGCGACGATCAGGAGCAGGCCGGACGGCTCCATGAACTGGCCGCCGAGCAGCAGCAGCAAATTGACCGCGATCAGGAAGGTGAACCAGGTAAAGCCCGCATCGACCATCACAGCGGTGATCGCCTGGGGAATGCGCTCGGCTGTCAAGACATGGGCGAACAGCAGTGCGTTCACGATGATGAACATCAGCATGATGATGGTTTTCGAGGAATCGACCATCACCTTGCGCGTGTCCGCGTGGAAGAACGCACCGGGGAAATGCCGGCCCATCAGCGCGAGATTGCGGCCCCAGACCGGCAGGCCGGCGATGAGGAAGCGCGGAATGTTCAGCGGATTGGAGGCCGGATCGCGCCAGACCGCGTAGGCGACCAGGACCGCCAGCGAAAGCGCAAGCCCGAGCCGGGCGCGGCCGGCGGCGGTGACGTTCTCCCAATCCGCTGTGACGAAGAAGGACAGCACCATCCAGACGAAGAAGAAGGCCAGCGCGTAAACGGTCGCTGAAAAGCCGATATACGCCGGCGTGCCGCGCGCGTCATCATCTTTGAGCCAGCGGCGACCTGCCATCGGTCCCATGTCGCGGTAGACGAACAGGGCGATGAAGAAGGCATAGACGGCGGCGACGGCGGCCGCCTCGGTCGGCGTGAAGACGCCGCCATAGATGCCGCCGATGATGATGACGATCAGGAACAGGCCCCAGCCCGCTTCCTTGCCGCCGTTCATCAGTTCGCCGAAGCCTTTCCATTCCTCGGCCGGCAGGTCGCGGCGGCGCGCGATGACATAGATGGCAATCATCAGCATCAGGCCGGCGAGGATGCCGGGGATGACGCCGGCCAGGAACATCCGGCCGACGGAGACATTGGTCGCCGCCGCGTAGACGACCATGACGATGGAGGGCGGGATCAGGATGCCGAGCGTGCCGGCATTGGCGATCACGCCGGCGGCGAATTCCTTCGAGTAGCCGACCTGGCGCATGCCGGCGATGGCAATTGTGCCGATGGCGACGACGGTCGCCGGCGAGGAGCCGGAGAGTGCGGCGAACATCATGCAGGCGAGCACCGAGGCCATGGCGAGGCCGCCGCGGAAATGGCCGACGGTGGCGATGGAGAAACGGATGATGCGCTTGGCAACGCCGCCGGTCGACATGAAGGCGGAGGCGAGCACGAAGAACGGGATGGCGAGCAGCGTGTAGTTCTGCGAAGCGGTGAAGAGCTGCTGGGCGACGGAGGACATCGAGTCATCGGAAAAGAAGGCGATGACGACGATCGACGACAGGCCGAGCGATACGCCGACCGGCACACCGAGGAACAGCAGGCCGAGAACGAGTGCGAAGAGAATGGCGGTTTCCATGGCGCGTCAGTCCCTCAGAATGTCTTTGTTCTCGGCGACGAGGTCTTCCGCCTCGTGGCCCGCGATGATCAGTTCGCGGTCGCCGCGCCAGATATCGACAAGCGCCTGCACGCTGCGAAATGCCAGCAGGGCGAGGCCGATCGGAAGCATCAGGTAGGCAACCCAGCGCTGGACACGCTCCTGCACGCCGAAGGTTTCCTGCATCCAGACCGGATAGCGCAAATCGTCGAGGCCGATGCCCGTATTGTACATCAGCGTCCAGTAGCCGAGCGCGCCGGACTGGCGGTAATTGGTGACGTCCTTGCCGCCGAAAAAGGCCAGCCAGCCGGCATGCAAAAGCATCATCGCGTATAGCAGGCAGCACAGCGCGCCGAAGATCGCTGCGGCGCGGAAAAGCGGTTTCGGCAAGGTGCGGATCAGCGCGTCGACGCCGAGATGCATGCCGTGTTTCACGCCGTATGAAATGCCGAACAGGATCAGCCAGGCGAACAGGATGCGGGTCAGTTCGAGCGCGCCGCCCCAACCGGTGTTGAAGCCGTAGCGGGCGACGACCTGGGTGAAGGAGATGATAGTAATCGCGGCAAGCAGGAAAGCGATGAGGCCTTCCTCGAGCGCGTTGATCGCCTCGGGTTTCCAGCGTTCGGCGACGAACAGCAAGGCAACGAGTACGACAAGCAGAACCGATGGCCAGAAAACCGCCATGGCGAACCTCCCCCGAACCGAATGATGGCAGATGCCGGCGGCCATACAAGCCGCCGGCAACGATGTCAGGCGATCAGGAGCCGTTCGACGATACGGCGGCGTCGATCAGGTCCGCGCCGATGTCGCCTTCGAACTGTTCCCAGACGGGCTTCATCGTGGCGACCCATTCGGCGCGCTGCTCGGGCGTGAGCGTGCGCACTTCCGCGCCGGCGTCGATGATGTTCTGCTTGTTAGCGGCTTCCTTGTCGGCGACCTGGGCGTTGGCCTTCTGGGTCACGTCGTCGACGATGGCGAGAAACTGGTCGCGCACATCGGCGTCGAGGCCATTCAGCCATTCCGCGGAAGTCACGAGCAGATAGGCGAGCAACTGGTGGTTGGTCTCGGTGATGCCGTCCTGCACCTCGAAAAACTTCTGGGTGTAAATGTTGGACCAGGTGTTTTCCTGTCCGTCGACAACGCCGGTCTGCAATGCGCCGTAGACTTCCTTGAAGGCCAGTTTCTGGGCGGATGCGCCCATCGCCTCGATCATGGCCACGGCGACATCGGAAGTCTGGACGCGGAACTTCAGGCCGTTGGCATCGGACGGCACAAGAAGCGGCTTGCTGGCCGAGAACTGCTTCAGGCCGGACGACCAGTAGCCGAGGCCGGTATAGCCGTTGGGCTCGATAACCTTGAGCAGATCCTTGCCGGCGTCCGACGTGGTGAAGGTCGAGACGGCATCGAGGCTGGAAAACAGGAAGGGCAGGTCGAACAGGCGGTACTTCTTGGTGTAGGCCTCGAATTTCGACAGTGACGGCGCGGCGAGCTGCACGTCGCCGAGCAGCAGGGCTTCCATGACCTTGTCGTCGTCATAAAGCGTGGAGTTCGCGAAGACCTCCATGCAGGCGGTGCCGTTCATTTCCTCGTTGACGCGCTCGGACAGCATGGTCGCTGCGTCGCCCTTCGGGTGGCCGCTCGCGGCGACGACATGGCTGAACTTGATGACCATTTCGCCGTCATCGCACTGCGCGAATGCCTGGGTGGCGGTCAACGAAATGGCCAGCGCCGAAACGGCGCCGAGAAGCTTCTTCATGAGACATTCCTCCACTGCGGGGTCTTTCCCCGGTCCTCACGTTTGCAGGGAGATGTCCGGACACGCCGTTCGCGCAATCGCAACGGTACATCCACCCCTCCCTGGAAAGGCCCGCAAGCCTTTCTCTGCGTAAACTAACACGTCTTTACACAAGTGCGAGTGGTAGAATTGCCGAGCTTTTTCAATGCGCGGATGTATAGCGCAAGACGTGCTGTCAGGCGGTTGCGCCCTCGATCGTCGCCTCGACATGGTCGATCAACGCGTCCGGCAGGCCGAGGCGGCCGGCAAGCAGATCGAGATAGCCGCGTTCGGCACGGCTGTCCGGGCGGATTGTCAGGCGCGATGCGGTGTAGAGTTCAACCTTCTGGGCGTCGGTCTTCGCCGCCGCGAGGATGGTGTCGAGATCCAGCGGAGCGGCCAATTCGCGGTTGATGAACTCGGCGGCGTCGTGATCGAGACCGGACATGGCGAGCCTGCCGGCAATCTGTTCGCGCTCGGAGTCATCGACATGGCCGTCTGCACGCGCGGCGGCGATCATGGCGCGGATCAGCGCGAGTGCGAACTCGTCTTCGCCCTGTGGCGCGGCGGCCGGATCAAACGCGGTTTCGGAAGGCGGCGGCAGGATCTTCTGCTCGTTCGAGGCGTCCATGCGGCTCTCTTCAGGGGCCTTGCCCTCCTGGTAATTCTGGTAGGCCTTGTAAGCGAGGCCGGCGACGGCGGCGAGACCGCCGAGCTTCAAGGCGGAGCCGGTGACCGAGCGGCCAGTCGACGTACCGAGCAGAATGGCGGCGATGGCGCCGGTCGCGATCGGATTTTCCCTGGCGAGCTGGCCGGCCTGGCCGGCCTTGTCTCGAACGGTGCTCTCGGTTCCGGGTACCTTGGAATCGAGCAGGTCGGTCAGAAGTTTCTTGGCGTCGAACATCGGGTTCTCCTGGTTGGCGAAACGCGAGCGCACGGCCGGCCGCGGGATCGGTCATCAGGTGGTGAGGCTGTGCGGCAAATGCAACAGGGGAACGATCGCTGCCGGAACGAAAATCCCCGCCACAAGGGCGGGGATCGTCTTTTCCTTACTGGATCGTTGGCGGCTGGCTCAGATCGGCGGGCTGTCCCCCCGGAGCCGGTTCGACGGCCGGCGGACCGCCCTCGAGGTTCAGGCCGCCCGGAAGGCCGGGCAGCCCGAGCGCGGGTTGTCCGTTTCCGCCCTGCGTGCCGGTCGGCGGCGGCGTGCCGTCGAGATTGAGGCCGCCGGGCAGTCCGAGCCCGCCCGGTTGGCCTCCGCCATCCGTGCCGCCGAGGCCAGGCAAGCCGGGCAGACCGCTCGGCGCGCCGGGCGCCTGCGGTGCGCCCAAGCCGGGCAGCTGGATCTGGAAGTCTTCGAGGTTCACCGGCGCGACGTCGTCCTTGTAGTGGGTGACGAGGCGCGGATAGAAGATCACGATCATGATCGCGATGAACTGGATCGCGATGAAGGGCAGCACGCCCTTGTAGATCTGTGTCGTCCTGACGCCTTCGATATGCTCGCCGGTGACGTCGTCCTTCCACGGCTTCAGGGGCGAGATGGAGCGCAGATAGAAAAGGGCGAATCCGAAGGGCGGCGTCAGGAACGACGTCTGCAGGTTGATGCCTAGAATGATGCCGAGCCAGATCAGGTCGATGCCGAGCGACTCGGCGGGTCCGACGAGCAGAGGCACGACGATGAAGGCGATCTCGAAGAAGTCGAGGAAACAGCCAAGGACGAAGACGATGACCGTCACGACGACGAGGAAACCGTGTTCGCCGCCTGGCAGCGCCAATAGCAGTTCCTCGATCCACAGATGGCCGTTGATGCCGTAGAAGGTCAGGCCGAAGACGCGCGCACCGATCAGGATGAACATCACGAAGGATGTCAGCTTGGTCGTCGAATCGAGCGCTTCCTTCAGCGTCGTCATGTTGAGGCGGCGCTTGATGAAGGCGAGGATGAGCGCGCCGGTCGCGCCCATGGCGCCGCCCTCGGTCGGCGTGGCGATGCCGAGGAAGATTGTGCCGAGCACCAGGAAGATCAGCGCGAGCGGCGGGATCAGGACAATGATTACCTGTTCGGCCAGGCGCGAGATGATGCCGAGCTTCATGTAGCGGTTGATCAGGCTGAAGCCGAGCGCGGTGGCCGTGGCGATGGTCGCCGACCAGACGAAGCGGGTTTCGTAGCGCAGGCCGTCGAAAACGAAATTGTAGAGCAGGTAATGCAGTCCGACGGTCAGTGCGATCATGGCGAAAAGCGATGTCACGCCGCCGCCGAGCGTGCGAAATTCTGGCGGCAGGGCCGGCGCGGTTTTCGGGCGGATCAGCGTCACGAAGAAAATGTAGGCGCAATACATCGCGATGATCATGATCGCGGGCAGCAGCGCGCCGACATACATGTCGCCGACCGAACGGCCGAGCTGGTCGGACATGACGATGAGGACAAGCGACGGCGGCACGATCTGCGCCAGCGTTCCCGAGGCGGCGATGGTGCCGGTGGCCAGCGACCGGTCATAACCGTAGCGCATCATGATCGGCAGCGAGATCAGGCCCATGGCGATCACCGAGGCGGCGACGACGCCGGTGGTCGCGCCGAGCAGGGCGCCGACGATGATGACCGCATAGGCAAGGCCGCCGCGCACCGGACCGAACAGCTGGCCGATCGTATCGAGCAGATCCTCGGCCATGCGCGATCGCTCGAGTATCAGCCCCATGAAGGTGAAGAACGGAATCGCCAGCAACGTGTCGTTGCGCATGACGTCGAAGATGCGGTTGCCGTTGGCCTGGATCAGGCTCGGAAACAGGCGGATCTCGTTCGGCGCGAACTGGCTGAGCTCAACACCGATGAAGAAGAAGACGAGGCCGCCGGCCGCCAGCGTGAAGGCAACGGGATAGCCAAGCAGCAGAAGCCCCATCACCGAGGTGAACATGATGGGCGCGAGGTTGTGGGCGACGAGCTCGATCATGCCTTCGTCCTTCCTTCGAGGTCGGCGGCGGATTCAAGCTCTTCCACGGCAGGCGGCAGATCATGTTTTTCGGTCGGATCGTCGATCACGCCGCGGATCACCGCGATGCGCTTGATGATTTCCGAAAATGCCTGGGCCGTAAGCAGCGCGAAGCCCAGGAACACCATGGACTTGGCGGGCCATAGCACCAGCCCGCCGGCATTGACCGATATCTCGCCGGAATTGAACGCGTTCAGCATGAACGGCCAGCCGAGATAGACCATGATCAAACAGAAGGGCAGAAGGAAGAAAATGTGGCCGAGAAGGTCGATCCAGTCGCGCACTTTCTTCGAGAAGTTCGAGGTGACGATGTCGATGCGCACATGTTCGTTGCGCTGCAATGTATAGGCGGCGGCCAGCATGAAGACGGTACCGTAGAGATACCACTGCAATTCGAGCCAGGCGTTTGAAGAGGTATCGAAAATCTTGCGGATCGTCGCGTTGCCGGCACTGACCAGCACGGCGATCAAAATCAGCCATGACACCGACCGTCCGACAAAGGCGGTCACCGCGTCGATGGCGCGTGACAGTTTCAACAATGGAGCCATCTCTCTCCCCAGATGCAGGCCGACCCGTCTCGAGACCCGTCTTTCCTGCGCGTGGCGCTCATTCCCGCAAACGCACACGAAATTCTCCGCCGGTCAAGGCGAACCGGCCCGTTTGCTAACATTAGCGTATTGGATTCACAATCGAGTGGTTAGTTTATTTTACCAATCGTCGCGCGGCATTGCGGGCCGATCATGTTGACCTGGGCGGCCACCTCTGTCTTTGCTCGCTCGCGTATTTCCGGGGAATGGCATGGCCAGCGACATCTTTTCCGTTGAGGGACGAATTTGCTTGGTGACGGGCGCGTCATCGGGGCTGGGGGCGCATTTCGCGGCGCTGTTGGCTTCGCGCGGCGCGCAGGTGGCGGGGGCCAGCTTCACCGAGCCGGCGGAGGCGATGGAAAACGTGCTGCATTTCGATTGCGATATTCGTGACGGAGCAGCCGTAACCGCCACATTCGATGCGGTCGAACGGGAATGGGGCCCGATCCAGGTGTTGATCAATGCGGCGGGCGTTGCCGAGTTCGAGCGCGCGGAGGCACTGGAAGACGAGGTGTTCGCGGAACTGCTGGATGTCAACGTCACGGGCACGATGCGGGTAACGCGCGAGGCGGTAAAACGGATGCAGAAGGCCAAGCAGGGCGGCTCCATCATCAATATCAGCAGCGTGCTGGCGACCAAGACGATGAGCGGCCTGTCGGCCTATGGCGGTTCCAAGGCGGCGCTGGAGCAACTGACCCGGGCGCAGGCCGCGGAATGGGCGCGCCACGGTATCCGCGTCAATGCGCTGGCGCCGGGGTGGTTCCCGACGGCAATGACGCAGCAGCATTTCGACAAGGGGCTCGACAAAATCCTCAAGACGCGCATTCCGATGCGCCGTCTCGGAACGCCGGACGATCTCGACGGCGCGCTGCTGCTGCTCGCCTCCGAAGCGTCGCGCTACATGACCGGAAGCGTCATAACCGTGGATGGCGGCTTCGTCGCGGGTATTTGACACGTTTCGTCCGAAGCGCTCCCAAAGACCATTTCTTGCGCTCGAACCTGCTGATTTTGCTTATTCTTTCGCTTTTGCGCTGCACAAACGAAAAGATTTGACGCAGCCTTGCCGACACCCAACACTGGCACATATGCACGGTAATCCCTGGCGCGGAGAATGACATGACCCTCAAACCGGTGACGCTGCAGGACAAGTACGACCTCAGCTGCGGGCAGGTCTTCGTTTCCGGCACCCAAGCAATCGTGCGCATGCTGCTGATGCAGCGGGAACGCGATCGCCGCGCCGGTCTCAATACCGCCGGTTTCGTCTCCGGTTACCGCGGCTCGCCGATCGGCGGGCTCGATCAGCAATTGTGGGCGGCGGACGATGCGCTTGCCGATTCCGACATCAAGTTCCAACCCGGCCTCAACGAAGAGCTGGCGGCGACGGCGTGCTGGGGTACGCAACAGGCCGAGCTCGGCGGGCAGGGCGCCCATGACGGCGTTTTCGCGCTGTGGTACGGCAAGGGGCCGGGCGTCGACCGCACCGGGGATGTCTTCCGGCACGGCAATCTCGCCGGATCGTCGAAGCATGGCGGCGTGCTGGCGCTGATGGGCGACGACCACACGGCGGAATCCTCGACCAACGCGCATCAGTCGGAATTCGCCTTCGTCGACACGCTGATCCCGATCTTCAACCCGGCGGGCGTGCAGGAGATCATCGATTACGGCCTGCATGCCTATGCGCTCAGCCGCTTCGCCGGCACATGGGCGGCGATGAAATGCGTCAAGGACAATATCGAGTCGACCGGCTCGGTATACGCGGACATGGAGCGGATCAATCCGGTGATCCCCGAGTTCGACATGCCGCCCGGCGGCCTAAACATCCGCCGCATGGATATCGACTTTCTCGGCCAGGAAGACCGGCTGCACCGCTTCAAGCGGGAGGCGGCGGTCGCCTACAACCGCGCCAACAAGATCGACCATGTCGTGTGGTCCGGCGGGCGCAAGCCGAAGCTCGGCCTGGTGGCGGCGGGCAAGAACTATCTCGACCTGCGCGAGGCGCTCGCCGATCTGGGAATCGACGAGGCGGCGGCGAACAGACTGGGTATCCGGCTCTACAAGGTCGGCATGCCGTGGCCGCTCGATCCGGACGACCTGATCCGGTTCGCCGACGGGCTGCACACGATCCTCGTGGTGGAGGAAAAGCGCGGGCTGATCGAGGTGCAGATCAAGGAGGAACTGTTCGGCTTTTCCAAGCGTCCGCTGGTAATCGGCAAGCGCGACGAGAAGAACCGGACGCTGTTTCCGATCATGGGCGCGCTCGATCCCAACGACATCGCCATCGCGGTCGGCGAGCGGATCGTTTCGGTGTGCGGCGACAACGAGGACGTGGCGGCACGTGTCGCCCATATCCGCAAGCTGCAGAAGGCGTTTTCCAAAACGACGGACGTCGCGGCGCGGATGCCGACTTTCTGTCCCGGCTGTCCGCACAACACCTCGACGCGTGTGCCGGAAGGCGCTCGGGCTTCTGCCGGGATCGGCTGCCATTTCATGGCAATCTGGATGGAACGCGATACGGAAGGCTTTACCCAGATGGGCGGCGAAGGCGCCAACTGGGTCGGCGAGGCGCCGTTCTCCAAGCGCGGCCACATCTTCCAGAATCTCGGCGACGGCACCTACAATCATTCCGGTTCGCTGGCGCTTCGCTTCGCGCTCGCGGCGGGTGTGAACATCACCTACAAGATCCTCTACAACGACGCCGTGGCGATGACCGGCGGCCAGCATGTCGAGGGCAACCTGACCGTCGACGAGATCGCCCGGCAGGTGCGCGCCGAAGGCGTCGAACGGATCGCGGTCGTCACCGACGAGCCGGAGAAATATGCCGGCCACGCGACATTCCCCGGCGGCGCGACGATCGATCATCGCGACGATCTCGACGCGGTGCAGCGCGAATTGCAGACGGTGCCGGGCGTCTCGGTGTTGCTCTACGACCAGACCTGCGCGGCGGAAAAGCGCCGCCGGCGCAAGCGCGGCACGTTCCCCGATCCGGACAAGCGGGTGCTGATCAACGAGCTGGTCTGCGAGGGCTGCGGCGATTGCGGCGTCCAGTCGAACTGCGTGGCGATCCAGCCGGTCGACACCGAGTTCGGCCGCAAGCGGCGCATCGACCAGTCGGGCTGCAACAAGGATTTCTCCTGCCTGAAAGGTTTCTGCCCGTCCTTCGTGACGGTGCACGGAGCGAAGTTGAAGAAGCCGGAACCGTTAAAGCAAAAGGCCGATCCGCTGGACGGCGTGCCGGCGGCGCCGGTTTTCGCGCTCGACGACAGCCGCGAGGAATGGGCGGCGGTGATCGACGGAATCGGCGGCACCGGCGTTGTGACCATTGGCGCGATCCTCGGCATGGCGGCGCATCTGGAAGGCAAGGGCGTCGGCATTATCGACATGGCCGGGCTGGCGCAGAAGGGTGGCGCGGTGTTCACCCACATGCGCATCGGCCGCACGCCTGAGGCCGTGTCGTCGATCCGCGTCTCGCCGGGCAAGGCCGACATGGTGCTCGGCGGCGATATCGTCGTCTCCGGCAGCCGCAAGGTGCTGGGCACGATCCGCAAGGATGACACGCTGGTCGTCGTCAACAAGGCCGAAATCATGCCGGGCGATTTCGCGCGGCATCGTGAGTACCGCCTTCCGACGGAGGCGCTCGTCGAGGCGCTTCGCAAGGCAGCGGGAAAGAAGCGTCTGCACCTGATCGACGCGGCCAAGGCCGCCGAGGCGATCTTCGCCAACACGATTGCGGGCAACATGTTCATGCTCGGCTTTGCAGCCCAGCAGGGCGGATTGCCGGTTTCGACTGGCGCGATAGAGGAAGCGATCCGGCTCAATGGCCAGGCGGTGGCGATGAATGTCGACGCGTTTCGGTGGGGCCGCCGCGCGGCGCATGACCCGGCAGCGGTCGAGGCCCTGATCGAGGCAAAGCGGAGCCGCGGCGGGCGCGAGATCGCACAGACGCTCGATGACATCATAGACCGGCGCGCGAATTTCCTCACCGGCTATCACGACGCCGCCTATGCGCAGCGATATCGCGACCGCATCGCGGCGGTGGCCGCGCGCGAAAGCGCGCTTGCCGGCGAACCCGGGAAGCTTACCGAAACGGCAGCCCGGCAATTGTTCAAGCTGATGGCGGTCAAGGATGAGTTCGAGGTGGCGCGGCTCTACACGCTGCCCGACTTCCGCCGCCAGTTGGAAGGCGAGTTTTCGAGCTGGCGGAAAATCGAGTTCCACCTGGCGCCGCCGATCCTCGGCAAGACCGACAGCAAGGGCCGGCCGAAGAAGAGCGTGTTCGGTCCGTGGATGATGAAGGCGTTCGGCGTGCTGGCGCCGATGAAGCGGTTGCGGTTCTCGCCGCTCAACCTGTTTGCGCGCCATCCCGACCGCAAGCTCGAATGGGAAACGCTCGATCGCTACGAGCGCGATCTCGACCGTATCGCCGAACTGGCGGACAAGAGCGGACTGGCCGCGGCGACAGAGTTTGTCAGCTGGCCGGAGGATATTGCGGGCTACGGTCATGTCCGGGCAAAAAGCATCGAAGAGGCGATGGCGCGCCGCGGCGCCCATAGCCCGGCTTTCAAAGGCAAGATTTGATCCGGTAAACGGCCCGGGCGATGAACAAATGGCAAGGCATCTTTTCCTTCGGGGCGCCGGCCCGCAGGCGCAATTGGCTCTAACGGGCCCGAAGGAGCGGCCGTTTGCCGGCTTCTGATCTGTGATGTCCTTGCAAGCTATTGTTTTATTGATGGAATCCGACTTGCGGATGTGGCCGGACAAACGAGACCCGCCCCGCAAGCGGTTACCCGGCAGCCTCATTATGGCAATCCGGCATGTCGCGTGGCCACCTGGCGGGCAAAAGTGTGCCAATAAAAACCGAAGTTGCAATTTCGGTCCCTCACTAAACCGTTCATTAAGCGCAAACTGGTACGGTCCCGGCTCGTCGCGGGGTGTCGAGGAATCCGTTGAAGCAGAATACTTCAAAAGCAATGACTGCTGAGGTGTACACGTCTTTCGTGGACACTTTCTTTTCGGATTCGCGGTCCCTGGTCGTCGGCGCGGGCCTTCAGGCCGTTGTCGTCGGCGCGGCATGGCTCGATACCGGGCACACGATTTACCTTTTTCTCGTCTTCGCCATGCTCGTCACGGCGTTTGTCCGCCTTCGGCAGGCGAACGCCTATCATCGCGATGCGGCTAATGTCGATCACCTCGACCTCGAAGCCCGTGTCCGCTGGGCGACGATGTGGGAAAACCGCTATCTGTGGCTGGCCGCCGCGGCCACGACACAGATCGGCCTCTATGCCTTTATCGCGCTGCAGATCGCCCCGAGCGAATACTCGATCATTTCCTCGATGATCATCGTTTTCGGCACACTGCCGACGGTGGTGGGCCGCATCTACGGTTCCGACAGGCTGGCGACAGTCATCGTCATCTCGCTGCTGGCGCCGCCCACGCTCGGTACGGTGTTGCGCGGCGATGCGGCGCATGTGCTGATCGCATTCCTGCTGCTGCCCTATCTTCTGCTGGTGCGCACGCTGGTTCATGACGTGCGCTCGGCGGTTCTGGACGCGATCCTCGGCCGCTGGAAGAACCAGGAAATCGCCGAACGCTTCGACATCGCGCTCAACAACATGTCACACGGGCTGATCATGTTCGACGGCGACTTGCGGGTGCTGGTGGCGAACCGTACTGCAAAAACGCTGTTCGACGTTCCTCCGCATATCAATCTGGAAGGCCGAAGCTTCGAAGCGATCCTTCGATACGGGCGACAACGCAAGGTGCTGTCGGCGCGACAAGTGGACAAGCTGAAACGCCAGCTGATCCCGATGATCCTCGAGGGCGGAAGCAACAAGCGCTTCGTCCTCAATGACGGTCGGCACGTCGAGTTCAAGTCCAATCCGCGCGCCTTCTCGGGCGCGGTTCTGACATTCGAAGACGTCACCGAGCGTATCAACGCCGAAAAGCAGATGGTCAACATGGCGCGCTACGACGCGCTGACCGGCCTGCCCAACCGCGGCTATTTCGCGACGCTGATCAGCGAACGGCTGAAGCAGATGAACAATGACAAGGATTGTCTGCTCATCATGCTCGACGTTGACGACTTCAAGCATGTCAACGACACGCTCGGCCATTCGCAGGGTGATGCCCTGCTGCGCGCGGTCGCAAACCGGCTGAAGGATTTCCGCACGCGGGACATCATGATCTCCCGCCAGGGCGGCGACGAGTTCATGATCTTCGTTCCGGAAATGCAGGACGGCGAGGCGCCGAGCCGCATCGCCGAAATCTTGCGCGCGACCTTGACCGGCGTCTACGAACTGAGCGGCGAGCAGGTGCACGTGACCGTCTCGATCGGGGTCGCGACATCGGACCGCGAGGGCTTCGACCTGACGCGGATGATGGTGAAGGCGGATCTTGCCCTCTACCGTTCCAAGGCGCTCGGCAAGGGCGCATGGTCGGTGTTTGAGGATTCCATGGACGCTGAGTACAAGCGGCGCCAGATGGTCAAGAACGAACTGGCCAAGGCGCTCGATAACGACAAGCTCGCGGTGCGCTACCAGCCGATCGTCGATGCCAAGAGCGGGCGGATCGTCGCCTGCGAGGCGCTGTCGCGCTGGAACCATCCCGAACTCGGCGACATTTCGCCGGCGGAGTACATCCCGCTGGCAGAGGAAATGGGCATGATCGGCAAGGTGAGCCGCTCGGTGCTGAACCGGGCGCTCAGCGATTGCGCCCAATGGCCGGAGAGCGTCAATATCTCGGTCAACCTGTCGGCGATCGACTTCCGGCGCTCGCGCCTGCTGGAAGAGATCGACAGCGCGATCGCGCAGTCCGGCGTGGCGCCGGAACGGCTAGAGATCGAGGTGACGGAGACCGCCGTCATCTCCAACGAACAGGACATGCTGGGCGTTCTGCAGCAGATCCGCGACCGCGGCATCAAGATATCGCTTGACGATTTCGGTACCGGCTACTCGTCGCTCAGCTATCTGCACAAGCTGCCGCTGGACAAGGTGAAGATCGACCGCTCCTTCGTCGAGGGTATCGAAAGCGGCCAAACGCCGATCGCGCTGCTGCGCGGGGTGGCCAATCTCTGCACGACACTGGGCCTTCAGGTGACGATCGAGGGCGTGTCGTCCGACGACCAGCTCAACCTCGTTCTGGCGACGGAGGGCGTCAGCCGCATCCAGGGCTTCGTGCTCGGCCCCGCGCTGCCTCCATCCTCCGTTCTGGAGCTCGCGCGGCATACGCTCCTGCCGGTCTCTCCGGTGCGAAAGACCGTACGCGAGGCCGTTCCGGCCAGCTGACGTAACGGCAGTATTACGCGGCCGCCGGACAGCAACTTCTTGCCATCGAAAATTCAACTTCCCTTTAGAACCGGGCGATTTTTGCTATCGGCGAATAGGTAAAATTTAACCATAATTTGAAATTGTTAACGTTAACAGATCGCAAACAGGGCTGTTGGTATTTACATATTTAAGACCTTGTTTACTGTGATTTTCCGATGGGGACAGTGTATTGAGTATGCCAGTCGGACATATAGGAAAGCTGCACGGAACAGGCAGCCTGAACGAGCGCATCTTCGACGTGATGGATCACATCGAGTACCGGCGGATCATCACGCCGGAAGACTTCGAGGCGATCGGTCACCTGCGCAGCCAGGCCTTCGATTCACGTATCGTGTATAGCAGGAAACTCGGGGACTCCGCGGTCGACGAAATGGACCGCGCGCCCAATTGCCATGTTTTCGGCATGTATTTCCACGGCGAGCTCGTCGCCACGGTGAGGATGCATGTCGTCTCGCGCGAATATCCGGAATCGTTCTCGTTGATGATGTTCCCGGAAACGCTGAAGCCGCTCGTCGACCAGGGCATGAGCTTTATCGATCCGACGCGGTTCGCGGTGGACGAGGCCGTATCCCACGAAGTGCCTGGCCTTCCGCTGCTGATGCTGCGCGTCGCCTTCATGGCAACGACTTACTACCAGGCCAATGCCTGCCTGGCGCTGGTCAAGGAAGCGCATGCCCCGTTCTATCGCCGGGTCTTTCGCGCGACCCAGTTGGCGGGACCAAAAAAATTCGACGCGTTCGCCGTGCCGCTCGTCCTGTTCGCGAGTCCGCTCGAGAACGAGGCCGATATCTGCCGGCGTTATCCGCTGTTTTATTCAACGGCGGCGGAACGGCGCATGATGTTCGGCACACCCAGTAATTCCGTGCAACCGCTGACCATCCTGCCAACGGCCAAAATAGCGGCCGAAGCGGCCTGACGCCGCAATTGCGCCAAGGGCATTGAAGTTGCGGCCGGATTTCGGTAATCGCAGCTAACGGATAACAATTGCGCAGCGGAGCAAAGCAATGGCCGAGAATCAGCCGACGGGTCCTGCCGAAACGGGAGCAGAAATGGACTACGCCGAACATGAGCGGACGTTCGCCATGTTTCTGTCGATGAGCAAGTGGCTCGTGGCGCTGTGCGTTGCGCTGATGGTCGCGATGGCGTTCGGCTTTTTCGGCGGCGGCGGATTGTTCGGCGGCATCGTCGTTTTCGTCATGCTGACGGTTCTCGCCTTCTTCCTCATCTGACGGTCCCGGCTGCGGCGTCTGTTGCGCGACGGATGACCGCGCTGCCTGCCGGCGGCGTGGTTGTTTGGGCCGCGCGCCCGAAATCCGCCTAAAAGAAAAACGCGGGAGGAACCGCGACGACATGAGTGCGACGCAGGAGAAGCGGGCGTTGAGCGTCCCGGAACTTGCCGCGCGGAAGGGCGGCGTACCGCTGGTCTGCCTGACGGCCTATACGACGCCGGTTGCCGAACTTGCCGACAAGCATTGCGATATCGTCCTTGTCGGCGACAGCGTCGGCATGGTTCTGCACGGTCTCGATTCGACGCTCGGCGTTTCCCTCGACATGATGATCCTGCACGGGCAGGCGGTGCGGCGCGGCGTCAAGCGGGCGCTGATGGTCGTCGACATGCCGTTCGGCTCCTACGAGGAAGGCCCGGAGCAGGCGTTCCGCAATGCCGCGAAACTGATGGCCGAAACCGGATGTGCCGCGGTCAAGCTGGAGGGCGGCGAGACGATGGCCGGCACGATTGCCTTCCTGACGGCGCGCGGCATCCCGGTGATGGGGCATGTCGGGCTGACGCCGCAGGCGGTCAATGCTTTCGGCGGCTACAAGGTGCAGGGGCGCGGCGAGGCGGGCGATGCCATCCTGCGGGACGCCCAGGCCGTCGCCGATGCCGGCGCGTTCGCCGTCGTTCTGGAAAAGGTGCCGGAAAGCCTGGCCCGCGCGATAACGGCGGATCTGGCCGTGCCGACGATCGGCATCGGCGCGTCGCCGGCCTGTGACGGACAGATCCTGGTCGTCGATGACATGCTCGGCATGTTCACCAGCTTCAAGCCGAAATTTGTCAAACGCTACGGCGATCTCGGCGCGCAGGCCGACAAGGCGATCGCCGCCTATGCCGAAGAGGTGCGCGAGCGCCGCTTTCCCGATGACAGCCATGTCTTCGGCGATGTGGCGAAGACGCCGGTCGGGGACAGCAGCCAATGAGCGTGGAGATCGTTCGCAGCGTCGCGGCGCTGCGGGACATCGTCGCCGCATGGCGCGGCGAGGGATTGCGCATTGGCGTGGTGCCGACGATGGGCGCGCTGCACGAGGGCCATCTGAGCCTGGTGCGCGCGGCGCTGGAGAAAACCGACCGCGTGATCGTCACGCTGTTCGTCAATCCAAAGCAGTTCAACAGCGCTGCCGATCTTGCCGCCTATCCGCGTACCGAGAACGAGGATGCGGCCAAGCTCGCGCCACTGGGCGCGCATGTGCTGTTCTGTCCGGACGGCGACGAGATGTATCCGCCGGGCTTTGCGACGACGGTTTCGGTCGCCGGTGTCTCGGAAGGACTGTGCGGCGCGCATCGCCCCGGGCATTTCGACGGCGTCGCGACGGTGGTCGCCAAGCTGCTTTTGCAGACCGGCGCCGATCTCGCCTTTTTCGGCGAGAAGGATTTTCAGCAATTGCATGTCGTGCGCCGGCTGGCGTCCGACCTGAACATCCCGGTCGGGATCGATGGCTGTCCGACGGTGCGCGAGGAAGACGGGCTGGCGCTGTCTTCCCGCAATGTACGGCTGAGCGAGCAGGAGCGGGCCGCCGCCCCGGCGCTGGCGCGTGTGCTGTTCGATACGGCGGAGCAGATCGCGAAAGGCGCCGCGGTGGCCGGCGCACTTGCCAAAGCCCGCGAGGAAATCGTCGCGGCGGGCTATCGCGAGGTGGAATACCTGGAATTGCGCGGCGAGGACGATCTCGCACCGATGACGGCGCTCGACCGGCCCGGCCGGCTGCTTGTCGCCGCCTCGCTCGGCGAAACGCGGCTCATCGACAATGTGAAAGTCGTCGCCGGCTGAGCGTCAGGCCCTGCCGCCGACGCGGGCAAGGCCGGTGCGCGCCGGTTCGTATTTCGAATCGAGCTGCAGGGCGCGCTGATAGGACTTCTTCGCCTTGGCCGTTTCGCCCTGTTTTTCGTAGACAAGGGCCTGATTGGCCCAGCTTTCCGCAACACGGTCATCGAGCCGCAGTGCGTAGTTGAAATCGTCGAAGGCATTGTCGAGCTGGCCGATGGCGACATAGGACAGGCCGCGCCCGTTATAGGGCTCCGGCGCGTTCGGCTGCAGCGAAATCGCGGTGGAGAAATCGTCGATGGCGAAATCGTGCTGGCCGCGGCTCTGATAAACGAGGCCGCGGCGGTGAAAGGCACGCGGATCGGTCGTATCGAGCTGGATCGCCTTCTGGAAATCGTTGAACGCTTCGGTCGAGCGGCCGGCACGGCGATAGAGTTCGCCGCGGCCGATATAGGCGGTGTCGTAACGCGGGTTGATCTGGATGGCGCGGTTGTAGTCCTCGGCGGCGCGGCCGAGATCGCCGGTAGAGCGCCAGATCAGCGCACGGTTGGCATAGGCCTCGAAGAAGCGCGGATTTAGCGCGATGGCCTGGTCGAAGTCGCGCAGCGCCTCCTGATAGCGTCCGGCGCGGCCGAAAGCCGAGCCGCGCACATTGTAGGCGCTCGGGTCGTTCGGATTGGCGCGGATGACCTCGGTGAGCGAAGCGATGTTTTCCTCGCTGCCCTGATCGACATCGATGTTGGTGGCCAGCTGGCTGTCGACACCGGCCGTTTCGCAGCCGGCAAGGGCGATGGCGGCAGTGGCGAGCGCGATGCCGGCAAATCCGGCGCGCAAGGCCCGCGACCGGCGCTTCTCGAAAAGTGCGTTGTGGCCGTCAGTGATGTCCATCGAGATCCGTTCCCCTCATCCGCGCCGGCACAAACAAAAAAAGCGGCGCGCTTTCCTGCAAAGCAACGCCACCTTTTAATTCAAAAAGAGACGAAATCGCGACTTAGCGGCTGCGGCCGCCGAGAAGTCCTTCGCGCTGGGCGCGCTTGCGGGCCAGCTTGCGGGTGCGGCGCACGGCCTCGGCCTTTTCGCGGGCCCGCTTTTCCGACGGTTTTTCGTAGTGTCCGCGCATCTTCATTTCGCGGAAAATACCTTCGCGCTGCATCTTCTTCTTCAGCGCGCGAAGCGCCTGGTCAACATTGTTGTCGCGTACGAGAACTTGCACGTGTATCCCAACTTTCCAAAGTGTTGATTGTTCCGCCGGAACACAAAAATCCCGGTCCGCGACGAATCCGTCGCAGAATTTGGGCTGCCCATATCAGAAACGCCCGGTAATGTCCACAGTCTGCCATGCCGGGCGATGCGCTTTTTCGTGGCGAAGATGCCTTCACGGTTTTGTGACAACGCCAAGGCGATATTTTTTGCCCAAGAGATCAAATCCGTTATATTACGTTACGTAACACGTTTCCGGAGGGCCGGGTGTCAGATACCCGGGGAAACACGTCGTTATCACCGAACTTCCAGTCAATGGTTTCGGTAGCCTCATTCCTCCGGATCAGGCTGCCGGGAAGGCACGGGATACGCCCCATCCCCGTGCCTTCCTTTTTTTTTGGCGTCCAGTTTGTCGCACGGGCTCTTGCCGTGCGCGCCATGGCAAGTCGCAAAAAGGGCAGGGTGTCGCAGACGCGGGCGATAATGCTATCGTCCGGCAGCGCTCGGGCGATGTCCTTGCGGCGTATTCACGATGACCTGACGGGGTGACCTCCATGCGGAAATATTCCGGATTTGCGGTGGCGCGCGAAGCGATGCGCGGCCACAAAGGTTGGGATAAGCAATGGGGCTCGCCGGAACCGCGCAAGGAATACGATGTCATCATCATCGGCGCGGGCGGACACGGCCTTGCGACGGCCTATTATCTGGCCAAGGAACACGGCGTCACCAATGTGGCGGTGCTGGAAAAGGGCTGGCTCGGCGGCGGCAACACCGGCCGCAACACGACGATCATCCGCTCCAACTATCTCTATGACGAATCGGCCGGGCTCTACGATCACGCGGTGAAGCTGTGGGAGAACCTCTCCCAGGACCTGAATTACAACGTCATGTATTCGCCGCGCGGCGTGATGATGCTGGCGCATAACGTACACGACGTGCAGGTGTTCAAGCGGCATATTCACGCCAACCGGCTGAACGGCGTCGACAATGAATGGCTGACGCCGGAACAGGCGAAGGATTACTGCCCGCCGCTCAATATCTCGCAGACGGCGCGCTACCCGGTGATGGGCGCGGCGCTGCAACGGCGCGGCGGCACGGCCAGGCACGACGCGGTCGCCTGGGGCTATGCACGCGCGGCATCCGACCGCGGCGTCCACATCATCCAGAATTGCGAGGTCACCGGCATAAGACGCGGAGGCAACGGTCAGGTCACGGGCGTCGAAACCTCGCGCGGCTTCATCGGCGCCAAGAAGGTCGGCGTCGTGGCCGCCGGCAATACCTCGGTCGTCATGCAGATGGCCGATGTGCGCATGCCGCTGGAAAGCTTCCCGCTGCAGGCGCTGGTCTCCGAGCCGGTCAAGCCGTGTTTCCCATGTGTCGTCATGTCGAACACGGTGCATGCCTATATCTCGCAGTCCGACAAGGGCGAACTGGTGATCGGGGCCGGCACCGACCAGTACACTTCCTATTCGCAAACCGGCGGGCTGCACATCATCAACCACACGCTCGATGCGATCTGCGAGATGTTCCCGATGTTCACGCGGATGCGGATGCTGCGTTCGTGGGGCGGCATTGTCGACGTGACGCCGGACCGCTCGCCGATCATCGCGAAGACGCCGGTCTCCGGGCTCTACGTCAATTGCGGTTGGGGCACGGGCGGCTTTAAGGCGACCCCCGGCTCGGGCCACGTCTTCGCGCACACCATCGCCAACGACAATCCGCACACAATCAATGCCGGCTACACGATCGAACGATTCAAAACCGGCCGGCTGATCGACGAGGCGGCGGCCGCCGCCGTGGCGCACTAAGGTACCGACATGCTTCTGATCCATTGCCCTTATTGCGAAGAAGAGCGCCCTGAGCTCGAATTCCGCCATGCCGGCGAGGCGCATATCGCGCGCCCGGCAGACATCGCCAACATTTCCGACGACGCGTTCGCCAAGTACTTCTTCTACCGCGACAATCCGAAGGGCATCACCTTCGAGCGCTGGCGCCACATCCATGGTTGCGGGCGCTTCTTCAACGCGGCGCGCGACACGGTCTCCGACAAGTTCGTGACGACCTACAAGGCTGGCGAGCCCAAGCCGGAGATTGTCGCGGCAGCGAATGAGAACAAGACCAAAACGAAGACCAAGCGGGGCGCGAAATGACGACGGCCGGAGCCAACCGCATCGCCGGCAAGGGCCGGCTGACGCCCGCCAACACGGTGCGCTTCACCTTCGACGGCAAGAGCTATACCGGCCTCGAGGGCGATACGCTCGCGGCGGCGCTGATCGCCAACGACGTTCATCTCGTCGGCCGGTCGTTCAAGTATCACCGTCCGCGCGGCATCCTGTCGGCCGGACCGGAAGAGCCGTCGGCGCTGGTCGGCGTGAGCCGCGACACCGCGCGCCACACGCCGAATATCCGCGCCACGGTGCAGGAGATTCATGACGGGCTCGACGCCGTCAGCCAGAATCGCTGGCCATCGCTCGCCTTCGACATCGGCGCCGTCAACGACATCGCGTCGCCGCTGTTCTCGGCCGGTTTCTACTACAAGACCTTCATGTGGCCGAAGGCGGCGTGGAAGCATGTTTACGAGCCCTTCATCCGCAACGCCGCAGGTCTCGGTGTCGCGCCGGAGGAAGCCGATCCGGATCACTATGCCTCGCGCTATGTGCATTGCGACGTGCTGGTGATCGGCGGCGGCGCGGCGGGTCTCGCGGCGGCACGGGCGGCAGCGGATTCGGGCGCCAGCGTCATCATCTGCGACGAGCGGGCGAATTTCGGCGGCGCGCTACATTTCGAGGAAGAAGCAAGGCTCGACGGGCTGTCCGGCTACGAGTGGGCGCAGCAGGCGACCGCGAAGCTTTCGGCGATGGACAATGTGCGGGTGCTGCCGCGCACCACGGCCTTCGGCTATTACGCACAGAATTTCGTCGGCCTGGTGGAACGGGTAACCGACCATCTCGCCGCGCCGGACCCGGAGATGCCGCGTGAGCGGCTGTGGCAGGTGCGCGCCAAGAGGGTGATCATCGCCGCCGGCGCGATCGAGCGGCACATGGTTTTCGCCAATAACGACCGGCCGGGCATCATGCTCGCCTCGGCAGCGCGGACCTATCTCAACCATCACGGCGTCGCCGTGGGCAAGAAGGTTGGTGTCTACACGGCAAACGACAGCGCCTATGCGGCGGCGATCGATTTGCGCAAGGCGGGGGCGGAAATCCCGGCCATCGTCGATCTGCGCGACGACCCCGACAGCGCGCTGGTCAAGGAGGCCAAGGCGCTCGGCATCCGCGTCATGACCGGCCACGCGGTGACCGGCGCGGGCGGCAAGCTGCGTGTCGCCTCGATGTCGGTGGAAAGCAAGAACGGCGGTTCCACGGAAGTGATCCCGGTCGATGCGCTGATCATGAGCGCCGGCTGGACGCCGTCGGTTCACATGTATTCGCAGTCGCGCGGCAAGGTTGTGTGGGACGAGGAAACCGGACGCTTCCTGCCCGGCGACTATCCGCAGGACGCGGTTTCCATCGGCGCCTGCAACGGCACGGACGGGCTCGCCGAGACGGTGACGGAAGCAATCGTATCGGGCGAGAAGGCCGCGAAGGAAACGCGAACCAAGGCGAAAAAGTCCGGCGTCAAGATCAAGGTCGACGGCGCGGGAAAATGGACCGGCAGCATGATCGGCGCCGGACCGGGCGCCGAGCCCGGCAAGGTAGTCAAGGCCTTTGTCGACTTCCAGAACGACGTGACGGCAAAGGACATCCGGCTCGCCGTGCAAGAGGGCATGCACTCCATCGAACACGTCAAGCGGTTCACCACGAACGGCATGGCGACGGATCAGGGCAAATTGTCGAACCTGCACGGCCTCGCCATCGCCGCCGAGGTGCTGGGCAAGCCGATCCCGCAGGTCGGTCTGACGACGTTCCGCCCGCCCTATACGCCGACGACCTTCGGCGCGATCGTCAACCACGGACGCGGCAAGCTGTTCGATCCGACGCGCAAGACGCCTATGCACGTGGCGGAAGAGGAAGCAGGCGCGGTGTTCGAGGATGTCGGCCAGTGGAAGCGCGCCTGGTACTATCCGCGCGCCGGCGAGGACATGCATGCCGCCGTCAACCGCGAGTGCCGAACGGTGCGCGAGATCGCCGGCATGTTCGACGCCTCTACGCTCGGCAAGATCGAGGTGACCGGGCCGGACGCGGCGAAGTTCCTCGACCTGCTCTACACCAATCCGTTCATGAAGCTCGGCGTCGGCAGGTTGCGCTACGGCATCATGTGCCGCGAGGACGGCTTCATCTACGATGACGGCGTGGTGGCGCGGATCGCCGAGGACCGGTTCCACGTGACGACGACGACGGGCGGTGCGCCGCGCGTGCTGCATCACATGGAAGACTATCTGCAGACCGAGTTCCCGGAGTTGAAGGTGTGGCTGACCTCGACCTCGGAGCAATGGGCGACGATCGCCGTGCAGGGGCCGAAGGCGCGCGAGATCATCGAACCGTTCGTCGGGGGGATCGATCTTTCCAGCGAGGCCTTCCCGCACATGTCCTACGCCGAGGGAACGGTCTGCGGCGTGCCGGCGCGGGTGTTCCGCATGTCGTTCACCGGCGAGGCCGGCTACGAGATCAACGTGCCGGCGGATTACGGCCGCATGGTGTGGGACGCGATCCACGAGCGCGGAGCGCCGATGGGCATGTGCCTCTACGGCACCGAGACAATGCACGTGCTGCGTGCCGAGAAGGGCTACATCATCGTCGGGCAGGACACCGACGGTACGGTGACGCCGCACGATGCCGGGCTTTCCTGGGCGGTCGGCAAGAAGAAGACCGATTTCGTCGGCATTCGCGGTTTGGCCCGACCGGATCTCGTCGGCGAGGGCCGTCGCCAGCTTGTCGGCCTGACGGTGAAGGACGGCAAGACCGTGCTGGAGGAAGGGGCGCAGATCGTCGCCGATCCGAAGCAGCCGGTGCCGATGACAATCATCGGCTGGGTATCGTCCTCCTACTGGTCGGAAAATTGCGGCCAGCCGATCGCGCTGGCGCTGATCGAGGACGGCTTCAAGCTGATGGGCGAGACGCTTTACGCGCCGATGCCTGACCGGGTCATCGAGGTGGAAGTCCGCGATACGGTGTTCTTCGACAAGGAAGGGGGCAGGCTCCATGGCTAAATCCGCGATTGCACGCGCGCTGCCGCTCGCCGGCAAGGCGCATGGCGGGGCGAATGTCTCGATCACGGCCGCGCCCGAGGCGAATCGCATAAGCCTGCGCGGCGGCGAAACGGCGGTCGCCGCACTGTCGAAAGCGCTCGGCGTGACGCTGCCGAAAAAGCCGAAGACATCCACTGCGAAAGGCAGCCGGCATGCGTTGTGGCTCGGTCCGGACGAATGGCTGGTGTTCGACGAGAAGGGCAATCCGGCGGGTGATTGCGCGAAGGTCAAGGCGGCGCACAGCGCGGTCGACGTCTCGCATCGCAATACGGCGATCCTGGTTTCCGGACCGGCGGCTGTCGACGTGATCAGCGCCGGCTGTCCGCAGGACCTTTCACTGGAAGCCTTTCCCTTGGATGCGTGTTCGCGCACCGTGATGGGCAAGATCGAGGTGGTGCTCTATCGCACGGCGGAGGACGCATTTCGCGTCGAATGCTGGCGGTCGTTCTCGGAATACGCTTTCGATTTCCTGACCGACGCGGCGCGCGGGCTCTGATCTAGTCCCTGCGCTCCAGAACCGCCATGGTGATCCAGGTGGCGGTGAGCGCCGGTTTCAGGCTGTTTTCGATTTCCAGCGTCACGTCATAGGTGAACAGTACCCGGCCCGACGGGCGAATGTCGGCATCGGCCAGCTTGAAGACGGCGCGGACGCGCGCGCCCGCCTTGACCGGCGCCTGGAAGCGGATCTTGTCGAAGCCGTAGTTGATGCCCATCGCCGCGTCTTCCAGCGCCGGCAGTGCGTCGAAGGCGAGCGTCGACAGCATGGAGAGCGTCAGGAAACCGTGCGCGATGGTGCCGCCGAAGGGCGTTTCCTTCGCCGCGCGATCGGGATCGAGATGGATCCACTGGTGGTCGTCCGTGGCGTCGGCGAACAGATTTATCATTTCCTGGGTGACCGGCCGCCAGTCCGAACGGCCGATTTCCGTGCCGATCGCGCCCGGAATGTCGTCAACGGTAATCGTGGTCATCTTGCCTTCCGCGCGGAGCGTTCCAGGTCGCGCCTCCTTACGCAGGGGGCGAAACGCAATCAACCCCTCCAGGTTGGGAAAACAGCCCGATTCAGGCGCGTTTCAGCACGCGGATCACGACCAGAAGAATGACCGCGCCGATGGTTGCCGAAACGATATTGCGGATGATACCGCCGCCGAATCCGATACCCAGCCGCGGCAGAAGCCAGGAAGCGATTACGGCGCCGAGAATGCCGACAACGACATTCCCGACGAAGCCGAATCCGCCGCCCTTGACGATCAGTCCGGCGAGCCAGCCGGCGATGCCGCCGACGATCACTATGACGATCAATGCGGCCAAAAAGCCCGTTTCGGTGCCGAATGCGTGTTCCATGCGTGTCTCCCCGTTTTTTATCCCTGGCCGGACCGCCGGAGACTAGGACGTTTCCGCATGGAATGGAATCCGTTCGCAGGCGGCTAGCCGCGCTTCCATCGTATTCCGGTGTGGAGTGGATGGTGGGCGATACTGGGATTGAACCAGTGACCCCTTCGATGTCAACGAAGTGCTCTCCCGCTGAGCTAATCGCCCATCCAGAGCCGCGCATACACCACAAGAGGCGCGGACGGTCAATAGCGCAAACGTCACAAATATGGCGTCGCGATGACGGCGCTCAGGCCGCCTTGATCATCTTGTCGACTTCGGAGACCAGTTCGCGCAAATGGAAGGGCTTGGACAGCACCTTGGCGTCTTTCGGCGCGTTGGAATCCGGGTTGAGCGCGACGGCGGCGAAACCGGTGATGAACATCACCTTCAGGTCCGGGTCGAGTTCGGTTGCGCGGCGGGCCAGCTCGATGCCGTCCATCTCCGGCATGACGATGTCGGTGAGCAGCAGCGAAAAGGGCTCCTCGCGCAGCCGCTCATAGGCGGAAGCGCCATTGTCATAGTCGACGACCTGATAGCCGGCCTTTTCCAGCGCCTTGACGAGGAAGGAGCGCATATCGTTGTCGTCTTCGGCAAGAAGAATGCGGTTCATGATCAACCTGTTCTGTTTCCACGCGGCAAGCGGGACAAAATTCCGGTGCTTCAGTCATGACCGGACGGCGTAAACAACCGGTTTATTTCGCCCCGAAAAGGCCATCGAGGCAAGTGTTTTCACAAGATCGTGGCATTCAGCAGACTGGACAGGGCGGAAGGCTCCTGTCAACAATCAGCATTACCACAGGGAATCAGCAAGGGCGATCTCCGCGCGACATGCACTGCGAACCGGATTTCACGGATCATCCCGCCTTCGAGGTCAGGCAACCGGCCGAGCAACGCGTTCCCTTTGTTTTCAACTCGCCGCATAGCGGCCGCCGCTATCCAGAGCGCTTTCTCGCCATGAGCCGGCTCGACCGCATGGCGATCCGCCGTTCCGAAGACTATTTCGTCGAGGAACTGTTCGCCGGCGCGGTGCCGCTTGGCGCGCCGATGCTGGTGGCGCATTTTCCGCGGGCCTATCTGGACGTCAATCGCGAGCCCTATGAGCTCGACCCGCGCATGTTCGGCGACCGGCTGCCGCCGCACGCCAATTCCCGCTCGATCCGGGTCGCCGGCGGACTTGGCACTATTCCGCGTGTCGTCTCGGAAGGTATCGAGATCTACGGTTCGCGACTGCCGGTATCGGAGGCACAATCGCGCATCGCCAATATCTACAAGCCCTATCACCAGACGCTGCGCGATCTTTTAGCGCAGACGCATCGGCGTTTCGGTTTCGCGACGCTGATCGACTGCCATTCCATGCCCGCCTCGGTGCGCTACGGCCAGGATGGTATCCGGCCCGACTTCATTATCGGCGACCGGTTCGGCACCAGCGCGAGTCGTGATCTCAGCGAAACCGCAGTGTCGATCCTGTCCGGCATGGGTTATCTGGTGACTTCGAACAAGCCCTATGCGGGCGGCTTCATCACCGAGCATTACGGACGGCCGCTGAAAGGGCTGCACGCGCTGCAAATCGAGGTCAATCGCGGCCTCTACATGGACGAAGCGACGATCACCAAAAAGGCCTCGTTCCATCTGCTGCAGGAAGACATAGCTTCCTTCATCGCACAACTGATGGCGCTGCCCGACAGCTGCTTCTTCGACTATTCAATCGCCGCCGAATAGGGCAAGAAAAAAGGCCGCATCATAGGATGACGCGGCCAAAGTCTAGGGAGGAAACGCCCAAGGAGGGCGCGGCAGCATGCTGCCATCTCCAAGGATTGTGTTGCAGTGCACAAATGTCAATGTGCAATGCAAAAGAATCAGCAGAAAACGCTTGCCATATTTTCCATTCTTTCGCAGATGACGGCCATGAGTTTACAAAAATTACCCGACATCGCCTTCCTGCAGCGACTCGCCGCGGCGGCGGCAGGCGAAACGCTGCCGCTGTTTCGCAGTACGTCGCTGATCGAAAACAAGGATGCCGACGGTTTCGATCCCGTCACCGCAGCCGACAAGCAGGCGGAGGCCGCGATTCGCGCTCTGATCGAGCGGGAATTCCCGGACGATGGCATTATCGGCGAGGAATTCGGCGCGGTACGCCAGACCAGCCCGCATGTCTGGATCATCGACCCGATCGACGGAACACGCGCCTTCATCTCCGGCCTGCCGGTTTGGGGCACGCTGGTCGGTCTCAGGGTCGACGGAAACGCGCAGATCGGTTTCATGTCGCAGCCGTATACGGGGGAGTTGTTCGTAGCGGACGGAGAGAAAAGCCAGTTGCTGCGCGACGGACATGCGCCGATGCGGCTGGCGACGCGCAAGGACCACACGGTGGCCGAGGCAACGCTGTTCACGACGACGCCGGCGCTGTTCCAGGGCGCAACACGCGAAGCCTATGACCGGCTCGAAGGCAAGGTGCGACTCGCCCGCTACGGATGCGACTGCTATGCCTTTGCCATGCTGGCGGCGGGCTTTGCCGACATCGTTATCGAGGCCGGGCTGAAGACCTATGACATCGCCGCGCTGATTCCGCTGATCGAACAGGCCGGCGGGGTGATCACGACATGGGACGGCACCAATGCCGTCGACGGCGGCGACGTGATCGCGGCGGCAACGCCGAAACTGCACGCCGCGGCGCTCGATATCCTCAATCGCTGACCGGCAGGCCCGGTTCCTCGCCGCTGCCCGGAATGAAGGCATGAAGCGCGGCCATGAGTTGCTCGCGATAGAGATCGGCCTCCTGCAGCAATTCATGACGCGCGCCGTCGATGGCCAGGAGAGAGGCGGATCGCAGCCGCCTTGTCAGATATGCCATGGCGTCGTTGGAAACGATCTGTTCCTCGCCGGCCATGAGCACGAGCGTCGGGATCGTCGTCTGCGCCATATGCGCGGGATCGCTTACGGTATCGATTGCCTTGAAGACAGCGGTCATCCAGGAGGCGGAGGGGCCGCCGAGGCCGAATTCCGGATTTTCCGTGGGGATTTCGACATTGCGGGCATATCGCGCCGGGTCTGTGGTCAACGGATTGATCTCGAACGGCTTGAGCAGGCGTCTTGCCGAACCGCCGGAGACGTAGAGATTGCCGAGGCCGAGAAAGCTCATCAACCTGGTGGCGGCGCGCATGGCGCCGTTCCGGAAATCGGTAACCGGCAGGCCGAGAAACGGCGCGCTCAACACCATTCGGCGGACGCGGTTGGCATAGGACGGCGCGACATAAAGGGCCACAAGCGCCCCGGTGGAATGGCCGAGAATGAAGAAAGGCGGGCGGCAGTCCGGCAGGACCACTTGCTCGAAGACAGCTTCCAGATCGGTGGCGTATTGATCGAAGGAATCAACGTAGCCGGCGTCCGTGCGGCTGAAGAAACGCTGGGAACCGCCCTGGCCGCGCCAATCGAAGACGACGACATCAAATCCGGCGACGAGCAGGTCCGAAACGGTCTCGAAATATTTCTCGATCGTCTCGTTTCGTCCCTGCAGGACCACGATCGTGCCCTTGGCGGGATGGGTTTCGGTGTGACACCGCGCATAGCGGATGGAAAAGCCGTCCGGCGTTTCGATGAAGCCGTCGGCCTCAATCTCGGGAGCGGGATTGGATTGTGAAAACCGGAGCGTGGTCATGGGGCAGATTCGGCCTTCGAACGGTTCGGTCAAGGTCTAGGGACGACCGGCCGAAAGGTCAAAGAAAAACCGGGCGCGAAAAAACCGGGAGCGCCCTGGGGCGCTCCCGGCAAGACGACCGGACAGGAAGGGACGTTACAGTCCGGTCGAAGCCGGCTTCAGCGGACGCCGAAAGAATAGGAAAAGTTGCCGTTGTGGCCGTTGAACGAGAAGCCCGGGCGGTGCCAGCCGCCATACAGCGGTTTTCGCGACAGGATGCGCGCTGTGCGGCCGTCGACGACAAGGCGAACCGGGCCGCGATAGCCGCGTGCATGCAGGACATAGTCGCCGTGGCGCAGGCGGATATTACGGATGTGGCGGAAGCCGCGGTGACGCAGCGAGCGCACAATGACGCGCCGCGGCAGAATGTAATGGCGGCGTTTGCCGAACTTCTGGCCGCGATGGCCGGCCAGCTCGACCGGGGCGCTGGCGACAGCGTCTGCGGCAGGCGCGGCAACCGGCATCGCCGTTGCGGCGGAGATGGCGCCGGTGGACAGGATCGCGGCGAGGGCGGCGGTAACAAGAGCGTTTTTCATGGTCAGTCTCCTTTGCAGCCCCGGCCCCGAAAGGCATGGGCTCTCTCGACAGTGGAGACAGACTGGCGCATCGCGGCTGAACGGGACCGGAAGGCGGCGTTCATGTTGCGTTCATGAAGCAGATGCCCGCTCTTGAACGGCGAAATGGCAATCACCAAATATGGGCTGCGGACGCCAAACGGGTCCGCTGGCATCACGGGGCTGCGCCTAGAAAGGGCGGCCGGACATGCCAAACGCAACACAGTCGCTCACGAATGGAGGACCATCATGCGTCACGTCGACTATTCGCCCCTTTTCCGTTCCACCGTCGGTTTCGACCGCCTTTTCTCGATGCTGGACACGCTCGCCCAGCCGGAGAACAGCGGCCAGACCTATCCGCCCTACAATATCGAGCGGACCGGCGAGAACGCCTACCGTATCACCATGGCCGTTGCCGGCTTCTCCGAGGACGATCTGACGATCGAAGCGCGTTCCAACGTGCTGACGGTCGCCGGCGCCAAACCGGAGGAAAAAGACAACGAAAACCGTGAATTCCTGCATCGCGGCATCGCGTCGCGCGCCTTCGAGCGCCGCTTCCAGCTTGCCGACCATGTGGAAGTGAAGGCTGCCGAACTTAAGAACGGCCTGCTGCATATCGATCTCGAGCGCGAAATCCCGGAAGCGATGAAGCCGCGCAAGATCGAGATCAAGAACGGCAAGGAAGACGGCAAGCAGATCGAAGCCAAGGCCGTCAACTAAGTCTTTTCCGAAAGACAAGCCTCAACCGAAACGTCAATACGCCGATTCCTCCCTGTCGGCGCGTTCGACGCCGGAAAGGCGGGGGAGACCCCGCCTTTTTTCATGTCCGAATGCGACCGGATCAGCGGAAGCGGCGGGCCAGCAAATGGTCGGCGGACAGCTTTCCCGGTCCGTTGACGACGATCATCACCAGCACGAAAATCCACAGAAGCCTCTGGTCGAAGATCACCGCGTCGGGCAGGCGGTCGAACATAGCGCCGATGAATTTCGGCTCCAGTCCGAGATAGGCTATGTCGACATAGCTCTGGACCATGACAAAGACGATCATGCCGAGCGCGGCGATGCGTCCGAACAGGCCGATGACGACGAGGATCGGAAGCAGGATTTCCCCCCATGTTCCGAGCAGCACGATGATGTGCCACGGGAAAAAGGGGATTGCCGAAACATCGTAGCCATATTGCTCCATAACCGGCGGCAGGATGGTGATGTAGGCGCTGGAAGAGGGGAAGAGAAAGCCGAAAAACCCGTCGCCCAGCTTGTTCCAGCCGGAATTCAGATAATAGACGAGAAGCAGGCTCGCGAAGACGAAGCGGGCGGCAAAGCCGTTGAACCATCCAGCCGCGAGAGTCTCGATCCGGCCGAACACCCGGTTGTGAAGGCGAACGATGGCGCCTACAGGTCCGGGCAGCGTGGGCACTCCCGCATCGTTTGCGTTGGCGATCTCTGTCATTTTCCTGTCCCTCAATTCCTGCGCGTTGCAACCGCGGTGAAGGCGCCGGTCGACAACAGTCCGCCGATTGCATTGTTGATGTCGAAACTGTCCGCAGCCTGCATACCGGCCTCGGCCGCTTCGCCGAGCGTGCCGCCTTCGATCAGGTTGGCGAAGAAGGCATCGTCGCCGTCCGGCAGTGCGGTTACGGCCACATCGAGACCGGGCCTCGTGATCAGAACCGCTTGCGGCCGGCCGATCTCGATCGGGCCGACGGTCTCCGCGTTGCGGTTGGCGTCGTAGATGTCGAAGACCGCGCAGGGCGAACGGACCAGCCCGGTTGCCGGATGTGGGGTGAAGACAGCCTCAGCGAGCAGGTCCGGCGCGATTTCGCCCATGGCGGCGGGGACGAGCGGTTCGAGATCGGCGGCGTGATAGGCGGTTAGCCAGGCGCGCTCGATGCGTGCTACATCGGCGAGATAGGGAATGGACCGCGCCGGCTCGAAATTCTCGATGAAGACCGGGAAATCCTGGCCATAGAGATGCAGGAGCGGCGATGACGGCGGATGGGCGCGGACGTATTCGCGCGCCATGGCGCGGAAAAACTTCTCGCCGGTGATCCTGCCGACAGCGGGAAAGTAGTCGATCAGCACGTTGACGAGGCCGAGCACGACATTGTTGCGGTAAACGTTGAAGCGCTTGACCGCCTTCTTGCCGCGCGGACCGGTGATTTCCTCCGGCTTGTTGCGCTCCGGATCAAAGACCGCCGAGCGGAAGCCGGTGGCGTCGAGATCGTTGACGTCAGGCACGGGCGGCATGGCTCTTGCCCATCATGAAAGAGAGAGCGGCTTCGTCGAGGATGCGGTCGGCCGCCGCGGCCTCGGCGCGCAATACCGGCCAGTCGGGAATATCGGCGTCCCATTCGATCAGGGTCGGGATCGGTCCGGCCTGCCTGACGACGATGGAGTAGAGATCCCAGACGGCGTCGGCGACCGGGGTGTCGTGGCTATCGATCAGCAGCGTCTCGCCCTCGTCATCCTCCTGGACGGCGTGGCCGGCGAGGTGGATCTCGCCGACATGCTCCATTGGGTAGTCCATCAGGTAGGACATCGGCGAAAAGCCGTGATTGGTGGCCGAGACATAGACGTTGTTGACGTCGAGCAGCAGGCCGCAGCCGGTGCGGCGGACGATCTCGCGGATGAAATCGGTTTCGCTCATGGTGGAGTTCTCGAAGACGACATAGGTCGACGGATTTTCCAAGAGCATCTGGCGGCCGATGAATTCCTGCATCCGGTCGATGTGCTCGCAGACATGGGCGAGCGTCTGTTGCGTGTAGGGCAGCGGCAGGAGGTCGTTCATGAAGACCTCGTCATGAGTCGACCAGGCCAGATGTTCCGAAACCAGGCCGGGTTCATAACGGTCGACCAATGCCTTGAAGCGCGAAAGGTGGTCCTCGCTCAGCGGCTGCGGGCCGCCGATGGACATGCAGACGCCGTGAATGGAAAGCGGGTAATCCTGGCGGAGGCGCTCCAGCGCGCGATGCGGAAAACCGCCATCGCCCATGTAGTTTTCTGCGTGCACTTCGAAGAAGCCAACCGGCTCGCGATCCGCCAGGATCGCTTCGAGGTGGTCGTGTTTGAATCCCGCCCCGGCCGAGGCCGGGATGCGGGAAGGGGTGGCTGCAAACCGGGTCGTGTCCGCGGCACGGGGGGATGCCGTCGACCTGCCTTGCGCGAGGGGTGTCAGGGGCATGGCTTTTCCTCCGGTTTGCAGCGGTTCGGCGGCGTTAAGCCGGCAGGTCGCGATCGAGCGGCTCAAGCGAACCCATGCGACCGCCCGGCACTTCCATCGTTTCGCAGGAGCCTTCCGGAACCAGTTTCCAGGCGTTGCCCTGGTAGTCGATGGTCGAGGTGCCTGCGCAGGTCGTGCCTTCGCCGGCCTTGCAGTCGTTCTGGCCAGCCATGGAAACGCCATAGCACTTGACGTCGGCGGCGGCTGCCTCGGTTGCGGAAAGCAGCTGCGCGCCGGAAAGGGCGGTTGCGACCGCACCGGCAAGAACAGCGCTGTTGAAAGCGGATTTGGTGACTTTGGACATGTGTGACTCCTCTGAAGGTCTCTGTCGGGCTTTTCAGCGGCCCGGCGAGCGAAGGAGTCGCAGAGTTGCCAATAAAACGGAAATCAACGCGACGTTATCGGCCGTCACTTCCGTGTGAGGAAAAGTTGAGCGCTGATCTTTTCCTTATCCGCCAAGTGTTTCGGCGAAACGGGCAATGTCTTCTTGCTGTGTCTCGAAACTGGTGACCAGGCGCGCCAGGATTTCACCGTCGCGAAGCTCCACCTCCATGTCCGCAGGCGGTTGCCACGCGTAAAGAAATGCGCCGGCTGCCTGCAGTCGCTTGAAATCCGCGGTGGGCATGACGGCGAATACCTCGTTGGCTTCCGGCGTCCAGGCAAGCCGGGCCTTGCCGCTTGCCCCGATCGCATCTACCAACGCGTTTGCCATGGCATTGGCGTGGCGGGCCAGTTCGAGCCAGAGCCCGTCCTCGAAATAGGCAAGGAACTGGGCGGCGATGAACCGGTTCTTGGAAAAGAGAACGCCCGAACGCTTGCGCAGATACGGCATTTCCTCGGCCATTTCCGGCTTGAAAAAGAGCAGCGCTTCGGCGCACCAGCAGCCATTCTTCGTGCCGCCGAAGGAAAGGATGTCGACACCCTGGCGCCATGTCATTTCGGCGGGCGAACAGCCGAGCGTGGCCAGTGCATTGGCGAAGCGGGAGCCGTCCATGTGCAACGGAAGGGCATGATCGCGGCAAACCGCAGAGATAGCGGCGACTTCCCCGGGCCTGTAAACAGTGCCGGCCTCGGTTGCCTGAGTTATCGAAACCGCCGTGGCGCGACCCAAATTGACGGTGCCCGGCGAAAACGGTTCGACGGTTTTACGCAGTTCATCCGCATCGATTTTGCCATTGGTACCCGGCACGGGGCGCACGCGCATGCCATTCGAAAGGAATTCCGGTGCGCCGCCCTCGTCCTCGCGGATATGGGCGTCGGGATGGGAGAAGGCGACACCGCCGGTCCGGCTGACCGAAGCCAGCGCCAGCGAATTGGCAGCCGTTCCCGTCGGCAGGAACCAGACAGAGAGTTCATGCTCGAAGATTTCCGCAAAGCGTTTCTCGACCTCACGGTCGATGTCGCCAGTTCCGTAAGGGGCATTAAAGCCGCCGCCGCGCGCCGAAAGCGCGGCGGAGATGGCCGGATGAGCGCCGGCCCAGTTATCGGAGGCGAAAAACATGGCGGTTTCCTTTCGGAGGGTTCAGCGAATGGCAGTCAGCATATTTGGCGAAAGGAAGTAACCCGGTGCAGCGATTTTACGACATTTTCGATCCTTTCGACTGCGATTTTTTTGCATTTGCATCTTGAGAAAATATTCGCTATCTGCCATAGCAATATGACAGCAATGCTGTCCTATTTTGCATTTCGGGTCGAATGGCATGGATAATTCCGTTCGCTCCGTATACGCGTCTGCAGGCGCAGGGCACCGATCAGATCCTGACGAGCAGCATACCGATCTCACCGGCGCCAGCCGGTGCAGCGTCGAAGCGCCGGTTGGCCGGACGGGTGTCAGCGCGGACCCGAAATGCTAGATAGAATAACGAAAACGCGCGACAGCGCCGAGACGGAGGATTGAGCGATGACGAGGATCACTGTATCCGAACCCGCCCATTTTGGCGGGGAGGCCAAGGGTAAGGCCACGGCACAGCGCAAAACCGCGTCCGGTCTGCCGGACGCCCGAGGGCTCTACGATCCGCGCAACGAGCATGACGCCTGCGGCGTCGGCTTCATCGCGCATATGAAGGGCGAGAAGTCGCACAGCATCATTTCCAACGGCCTTGCCATGCTGGAGAACCTGACCCATCGCGGCGCCGTTGGCGCCGACCCGCTGATGGGCGACGGCGCCGGCATGCTGGTGCAGATCCCGGACGAACTGTTCCGCGCGGAATGGGCGGAAAAGGGCGTCGAGTTGCCGCCGGAAGGCGAATATGCTGTCGGGCATTTCTTCATGCCGCAGGACAAGCAGCTCCGCGAGCATATCGAGGACATCATCGCCACGGTGGTTGCCGAGGAAGGCAAGCAGCTGATCGGGTTCCGCGACGTGCCGGTCGACAATTCGTCGCTGTCCAAGGCGCCGGAAATCGTGGCGACCGAGCCGGTCCACCGCCAGGTGTTCATCGCCAAGGCGGACGATCTGGAAGGCGGCGACGCTTTCGAGCGGCGGCTGTTCATCCTGCGCAAGGTGATCTCGGCGCGCATCCATGCCGAGACCGAAGGCCGCGATAACGGATTCTATCCGGTGTCGATGTCGTCGCGAACTATCGTCTACAAGGGCATGTTCCTCGCCTACCAGGTCGGCGCCTATTACAAGGATCTGACAGACGAGCGCTTCGTCTCGGCGCTGGCGCTGGTACACCAGCGGTTCTCGACCAACACTTTCCCGTCCTGGAAGCTGTCGCATCCCTACCGGATGGTCGCGCATAATGGCGAGATCAATACGCTGCGGGGCAACGTCAACTGGATGGCGGCGCGGCAGGCTTCGGTACAGTCGGAACTGTTCGGCGAAGAGATCGAGAAGTTGTGGCCTATTTCCTACGAGGGCCAGTCGGACACCGCCTGCTTCGACAACGCGCTCGAATTCCTTTTCCAGGGCGGCTATTCGCTGGCCCATGCGGTTATGATGCTGATCCCGGAAGCCTGGGCCGGCAACAAGCTGATGGATGACCAGCGCAAGGCGTTTTACGAATATCATGCCGCGCTGATGGAGCCGTGGGACGGCCCGGCGGCAGTGGCGTTTACCGACGGCCGCCAGATCGGCGCGACGCTCGACCGCAACGGGTTGCGCCCGGCGCGCTATATCGTCACCGACGACGATCTCGTCATCATGGCTTCGGAAGCCGGCGTCATCACGGTGCCGGACGAGAAGATCGTCACCAAGTGGCGGCTGCAGCCGGGCAAGATGCTGCTGATCGACATGGAAGAGGGCCGCATCGTCTCCGACGAGGAGATCAAGCGCCAGATGGCGGAGATGCATCCCTATGGCGAGTGGCTGGAAAACACGCAGCTGATCCTTGAGGACCTGAAGCCGGTGGCGCCGCGCGCGGCGCGCGAGGACGTCAGCCTGCTCGATCGCCAGCAAACCTTCGGCTATAGCCAGGAAGACACCAAGATCCTAATGGCGCCGATGGCGACGACCGGCCAGGAGGCGATCGGCTCGATGGGCACCGATACGCCGATCTCGGCAATGTCGAACAAGTCGAAGCTGCTCTACACCTATTTCAAGCAGAACTTCGCCCAGGTCACCAACCCGCCGATCGACCCGATCCGCGAGGAACTGGTGATGAGCCTGGTGTCGTTCATCGGTCCGCGCCCGAACATCTTCGACCTGGAAGGCGCCTCGAAGCGCAAGCGGCTCGAAGTGCGCCAGCCGATCCTGACGAACGGGGATCTCGAAAAGATCCGCTCGATCGGCCACACCGAAGACCTGTTCGATTCCAAGACGCTGGACACGACCTACAAGGCCAAGGAAGGCGCGGCCGGTATGGAAGCCGCACTCGACCGGCTGTGCGAGCGCGCCGAACAGGCCGTGCATGGCGGCTACAACATTATCGTCCTGTCCGACCGGCAGGTCGGCCCCGACCGCATCGCCATTCCGGCGTTGCTGTCGACGGCGGCGGTGCACCATCACCTGATCCGCAAGGGCCTGCGAACCTCTGTCGGTCTCGTCGTCGAATCCGGCGAACCGCGCGAAGTGCATCATTTCGCCTGCCTCGCCGGCTACGGCGCCGAGGCGATCAATCCCTATCTGGCCTTCGACACGCTGCTCGACATGCATGCCAAGGGCGAGTTCCCGCCGGAAGTCGACCGCTACGAGGTGGTCAGCCGCTACATAAAGTCGATCGGCAAGGGCATCCTTAAGGTCATGTCCAAGATGGGCATCTCGACCTACCAGTCCTATTGCGGCGCGCAGATTTTCGACGCCGTCGGCCTGTCGAGCGAGTTCGTGCGCAAGTATTTCACCGGCACGGCGACGACCATCGAGGGCATCGGCCTGGCCGAGGTCGCAGAGGAGACGACGCAGCGCCACAGCGCGGCCTTCTCCAGCGATCCGGTGCTGGTCAACGCGCTCGAAGTGGGCGGAGAGTACATGTACCGCGTGCGCGGCGAAGAGCATGTCTGGACGCCCGACGCGGTCGCCTCGCTGCAGCATGCCGTGCGCCAGAACCTGCCGGAAAAATACCGCGAGTTCGCCGACCAGGTGAACGCCGATACGCGGCACGCCAAGACGATTCGTGGGCTGTTCCACATCAGAACCGCGGACGAAACTGGCCGCAAGCCGGTTTCCATCGACGACGTCGAGCCGGCTTCGGAGATCGTCAAGCGATTCTCGACCGGCGCGATGAGCTTCGGTTCGATCTCTCGCGAGGCGCACACGACGCTGGCGGTCGCCATGAACAGGATCGGCGGCAAGTCGAACACCGGCGAGGGCGGCGAGGAGCCGGACCGCTACCATCCGCTGCCCGACGGCACGATGAATCCGGAGCGCTCGGCGATCAAGCAGGTGGCCTCGGGCCGGTTCGGCGTGACGACGGAATATCTCGTCAATGCCGACATGATCCAGATCAAGGTGGCGCAGGGCGCCAAGCCCGGAGAGGGCGGTCAGCTGCCCGGCCACAAGGTGGACGCGACGATCGCCAAAACGCGACACTCGACGCCGGGCGTCGGCCTGATCTCGCCGCCGCCGCACCACGACATCTACTCGATCGAGGATCTGGCGCAGCTGATCTACGACCTGAAGAACGTCAATTCGGCGGCCGACATTTCGGTCAAGCTGGTGTCGGAAGTGGGCGTCGGCACGGTAGCCGCCGGCGTCGCCAAGGCGCGTGCCGACCACATCACCATCTCCGGCTTCGACGGCGGCACCGGCGCGTCGCCGCTGACCTCGCTGAAGCATGCCGGCAGCCCGTGGGAAATGGGTCTCGCCGAGACGCATCAGACGCTGGTGCTGAATGGCCTGCGCTCCCGCGTTGCGCTGCAGGTGGACGGTGGTCTGCGCACCGGCCGCGACGTGATAATCGGCGCATTGCTCGGCGCCGACGAATACGGCTTTTCGACCGCGCCGCTGATCGCGGCGGGCTGCATCATGATGCGCAAGTGCCACCTGAACACCTGCCCGGTAGGCGTGGCGACGCAGGACCCGGTTCTGCGCAAGCGCTTCAAGGGCACGCCGGAGCATGTCATCAACTACTTCTTCTATATCGCGGAGGAAGTGCGCGAACTGCTCGCGGCCATGGGCTACACCAAGCTCGACGACATCATCGGCGAGACCGACCTGCTCGAACAGGAAGCACTGATCGAGCACTGGAAGGCGCGGGGCCTCGATTTCTCCAAGATCTTCCACAAGCCGGAGGCCGAGAAGCACGAGATCTACTGGACCGAGCGTCAGAAACATCCGATCGACGACATTCTCGACCGCAAGCTGATCGAGGCGGCGATGCCGGCGCTGGAAAACAAGCAAGCCGTGCGCATCGAAATGCCGATTCACAACACGGACCGTTCGGCCGGCGCGATGCTGTCCGGCGAGCTGGTCAAGCGGCATAACCATAAGGGGCTTGCCGACGACACGGTGCATGTGGAACTGCGCGGCACGGCGGGCCAGTCCTTCGGCGCATTCCTCGCCAACGGCGTCACCTTCGACCTGATCGGCGACGGCAACGACTATGTCGGCAAAGGATTGTGCGGCGGACGGATCATCGTGCGGCCGCCGGAAAACGGCAAGATCGTGCCGGAAGAATCGATCATCGTCGGTAACACGGTGCTGTACGGGGCGATCCAGGGAGAGGCCTATTTCCGCGGATTCGCGGGCGAGCGTTTTGCCGTGCGCAATTCCGGCGCGGCGGCTGTCGTCGAAGGCTGCGGCGATCACGGCTGCGAGTACATGACCGGCGGTGTCGTGGTCGTGCTCGGCCAGACGGGCCGCAACTTTGCGGCGGGCATGTCGGGCGGGGTCGCCTATGTGCTCGACGAGGACGGAACCTTCGAGACACGCTGCAACATGGCAATGGTCGAGCTGGAGCCGGTGCCGGAAGAAGATGACATCCTTGAAAAGCTGCACCACCACGGCGGCGACCTGGCGCACAAGGGCCGTGTCGACGTGTCAGGCGACATGACGCGGCACGACGAGGAGCGCCTGTTCCAGCTGATCTCCAATCACCGGCATCTGACCGGCTCGGAGCGCGCCGCGCACATCCTGGAGAACTGGGAGAGTTTCCGCGGCAAGTTCCGCAAGGTGATGCCGGTCGAGTACCGGCGCGCGCTGGAGGAAATGGAACGCATGCGCATGAACGTGGCGGCGGAGTGACGGCGTGATCGTTTCGACCATCAACACGATCGAAGGGCGCAGGATTTTCGAGCACAAGGGCGTCGCCGGCGACGAGACGGCGCCGTATGAAGCGCGTGTAATCGCGCTTTACGAAATGGAAGAGGACGTGCGCCCTGTCGGCGTCGACCTCGATAACGAAAACATCTCGACCGGCAGCGGCTCGATGCGGATAGTATCGGCGTCGAGCGCAGCGGTCGTAATCGAATAGTTTCGGGAACAGTCATGGGCAAGGTAACGGGTTTCCTCGAGATCGATCGGCATACGCCGAAATATCAGCCGGCGTCGGATCGAATCCGGCATTTCAAGGAGTTCACGCTTCCGCTGGAGGACGGCGAAGTGGTCAAGCAGGCGGCGCGCTGCATGGATTGCGGCATTCCGTTCTGTCACGGGCCGACGGGCTGTCCGGTGAACAACCAGATCCCCGACTGGAACGATCTCGTCTATAATGGCGACTGGGACAATGCGATCCGTAATTTGCATTCGACCAACAACTTCCCGGAGATCACCGGCCGCATCTGTCCGGCGCCGTGCGAGGAAGCCTGCACGCTGAACCTGGAAGACATCCCGGTCGCCATCAAGACGGTGGAACAGGCGATTGCCGACAAGGCCTATGAGAGCGGCTACGTGACGCCGCAGCCGGCCGCGTCGAAGACCGGCAAGAAGGTCGCCGTCATCGGTTCCGGCCCGGCCGGCATGGCAGCCGCGCAGCAGCTCGGCCGCGCCGGCCACGACGTGCACGTGTTCGAGCGCGAAAGCCGCATCGGCGGGCTGATGCGCTACGGCATTCCCGACTTCAAGATGGAAAAGCACTATATCGACGCACGCGCCAAGCAGATGGAAGGCGAGGGCGTGACCTTCCACGTCAACGTCAATGTCGGCGTCGACAAGACGGTGTCGGAACTGACCGGCGAATTCGATGCCGTGCTTTATTGCGGCGGTTCGGAAAAGCCGCGTGAGGCGGGAATTCCGACCAACGATCTGGGCGGCATCCACCCGGCGATGAACTACCTGGTGCAGCAGAACAAGCGGGTCGCCGGCGAGAGCATAGACTCGGTGGCATGGCCGTCCGAACCGATTCTTGCCAATGGCAAGCACGTCGTCGTCGTCGGCGGCGGCGATACGGCATCCGACTGCGTCGGCACGGCGTTCCGCCAGGGCGCGGTGAAAGTCACCCAGCTCGACATCCGTCCGCAGCCGCCGGAAAAGGAAGACAAGATGGCCGTGTGGCCCTATTGGGCGACCAAGATGCGCACCTCGTCTTCGCAGGCCGAAGGCGCTCAGCGGGAGTTCCAGGTCGCCACGCTGGAGTTCGTCGGCGAGAACGGCCAGTTGACGCATGTGAAATGCTGCGAGGTCGACGAGAAACGCAAACCGATCGCGGGAAGCGAATTCTTTATCCGGGCGGATCTGGCCTTCGTCGCCATCGGTTTCTCCGGTCCGCTGGAAACCGGCGTACTCGGCGAACTAGGCGACACCCTGAAGATCGATACGGACCGCCGCGGCGGCACCTCGGTCAATGCCAATGAGCTCGACTACAAGACGACTGCCGACAAGATTTTCGCCGCCGGCGATGCGCGGCGCGGCCAGTCGCTGGTGGTGTGGGCGATTCGCGAGGGCCGGCAGGCAGCGCGCGCAATTGACGAGTTCCTGATGGGCGAGACCGTCCTGCCGCGTTAACGCTGCGGAATCTTCGACACGCCGCTTTGACCTAGCGCAAGGCGGCGTGCCCGAAGCAGGCACATATTCCCCTGCGTTGAATGCGACGAAGGGGGTCCATCATGTTCGCATTGTTTCTTGCCGCTTATCTTCTCACTGCGCCGACGCTGATGGGGATCATCGTCATCGCATTACTGACGGCAGACATGTTTTCCGCGCAGTACATTATCATCGCCGCTGTCGCCGGGGCCGTAGCTGGAATTCCGGTCGCGTGGCTGATTTCCCGCAAGCTGGAACACATCTTCGACGTCAAGCGAAGCTAACGCCGGACGGGCTCGCGAGCCCGGCCTTCAAACCACTTGTGAATGGCTGTTTCGCGCGGTTGACCGTATTCGCGCGATACGGCATCCGTGGGCTCTGTTTTCCGACTCATGAGGAGCCTGCCCATGTCCGACGTGAACGGCGTCGCCCGCGATCAATTGCGTGCTTTCATCGAGCGAATCGAGCGTCTCGAGGAAGAGAAGAAATCCATCGCCGACGACATCAAGGATGTCTATGCTGAGGCCAAGGGAACCGGTTTCGACACCAAGGTGCTGCGCAAGGTCGTGTCGATCCGAAAGCAGGACCAGAACGAGCGCATGGAACAGGAAGCCGTGCTCGATCTCTACCTGCACGCGCTCGGCATGGCGCCCGCGCCCGAGGAAGAATAGACCTTCCGGCGTATCAGTGCGGGCATGAATTGCCGATCAGGCCCGTGCCCGCTAGGCTGCTTCCATCGTCCAGGAGATTGATTTGGAAGACGCCCATCATGCGTTTCCGCTTGTAGAGATCGCGATCGTCATCGCGATCGCGGTTATTGCCGGCCTGGGATTGATGCGGCTCAAGCAGCCGCCGCTGGTCGGCTTCATTCTCGCCGGTGTCGTGCTGGGACCGACCGGTTTCGGACTGATCAGCTCGAACGACAACGTCACGGCGCTCGCCGAGATGGGCGTTCTGCTTCTGCTGTTCTTCATCGGGACCGAGCTGTCGCTGAAGGCGTTCGTCATTACGCTGAAACCTGCGGTGCTGATCGCTTCGGGCCAGCTCGCCGCTGCGATGGTGCTCGGCGCCAGCCTTGCCTGGGTGACGGATTCGACGTGGCCGGAAGCAATCATCCTGGGTTTCATCATCGCGCTGTCGAGCACGGTTGTCGCGATGAAGATGCTCGATGAAATGGGAGCGCTCCGCCGCCTTCCGGGCCGGATCACCGTCGGCGTGATGATCGCGCAGGACATTGCCGTGGTGCCGATGCTGATTCTCGTTTCGTCCTTCGGCGGCGTCGATCAGGGAGTTGCGGGGCTCGTGTTCAAGATCGCCCTCGCGGTCGGCCTTCTCGCGCTGCTCCTGTGGTGGCTCGGCCGCAATCCGAAACTGAAGATACCGTTCGATGCCGAAGTCGGCGAAAATGTCGAGCTTCTTGCCCTCGGATCGCTTGCCGTGTGCTTCGGCGGGGCGGCGCTGTCCGGCCTTATTGGTCTTTCGCCGGCCTATGGCGCCTTTGTCGTCGGCCTGGTCGTCGGGAACTCGACGCTGCGCAACAAGGTCATTCCGGTTATCGAACCGATCCAGAGTGTGCTTCTGGTGATGTTTTTCCTGTCCATCGGCCTGCTGATCGACCTGACCTATATCCGCGACCATCTCGCGATCGTCCTGGCCGCGGCGCTTTTCGTGATCATGACCAAAACGGTTCTGAACGTCTTCCTGCTGAGGATGGCCGGTTTCGACAGGGAGACCGCGCTTATCGGCGGTCTGTCGATGGCGCAGATCGGAGAATTCTCCTTCGTGCTTGCGGCCGCGGGATTGTCGGCACGCGCGCTCGGCTACGACATGTACCGGCTGTCGATCGCGGTCACGGCGATCACGCTCCTGCTGTCGCCGGCATGGATGGCGCTGATGCACCGGCTGGAGAAACTGGCGATGGACAATTTCTCGTCCTATCGCGAGGCGCTGGCCGAAGCCTATCAGGACGAAATCGGAAATGTCGAAGAAGGGCTCTGGTGGCTGAAGGTGCGCTATCGGGCCGGCCGCATCGCCCGCCGCAAGCGGCGAGAGGAGAAGACAGGACAGGCATCCGGGAAGTCGGATTCCGTCGCCACGAAACAGGCGGCGGAAGAGCGGACCAAGGAAGGTTAGATCCAGAAGCTAGGCAATAAACCGGGCCTCAAAGGACGGCTCAGTTGGTCATCGGAATCTGCAGCATCAGCGGCTGACCGTCGCCGCCGGAGCCGTCGCCGAATTTCTCGACCGTCAGGAAGGTCACGGCGTTACCCGAGAAGCGGCGCGGATCGGGCGCGGCGTCCTGGCGGAAGCCTTCCTTATAGACCTCGTTCGGCGCTTCGCGCAGAGCGTTCTGGATGAAGATCGGGCGTTCGACCGCGCGGCCGTAATCGGTGATCGAAAGATGCGTGGTCGTCCAGGAGCCATAGCGCGCCGGCTCTACAAGGTCCGGCGGGATGATCTCGACCGGATCCGGCGCATGCCTGGTCGAGGCGGTCGCGAGCGCCGGGCGGGCTGTCTTGCCGATGGTTTCAACGCCGGAATCGAGCAGCGCGCGCGCGCGGGGATCATCGGGCTCGCCGAGGGATGCGACATCGACGGCTTCCCGCTCGGGACGTGCCGGGCGCGGCTCCGGCTCCGGCGGCAGATAGGCGGCGGACGGCACGGGGATGTCGCGCGCGGCATCGTCACGCAGGCTCGGCGTCACGAGCGAGGCAACAGTGATCGGGGCGGGCTCCTGCAGCTGCGGACGCGGTGCGGCCGACGGCAACGGAATGCGCAGGGCGACGCGCGATGCGGCCTCGGTCTCGGGCGTGGCCAGTTCTTCAACCGATGCCTGTTGCGGCGCGCTACGGCCCATCGCGGCATTCAGCGTGGCTTCGATTTCCGTGGCCGAACGTCTCGGCGCCAGCCGCGACGGATCGGCGCTGGCGAGCAGAACGCGCTCCGGCTTGGGCTCCGGCAGCGGAACGCCGAGCGGCGACGGCGCGGGATCTTCGGCAGGTGCGGCCGCAACAACCGTCTCTTGCGGCTGTGCGAGAGGGATGATGCCCTGCGGGCGCGGCGCAAACTGCGGCAGTGGCGTCTTGCGCGGCGCGAGTGCTGCAATCAGCGCGCCCGGCGATTTCGTATCGCGGGTCGGTGTGGCCCTGACAACTGTCGTCTTGCGGGCGACAGGCGCGGTTGCCTCGACATTGTCCTCTTCCTCGTCGGCACCGCCGAACAGGCCGGCAAGCAAGCCGCCGCCTCTGTTGTCGTCGCCGCCGCCGCGGCTGCTGACCGAGGCGATGGCGGTTGCCTGGCCTTTCGACTTGCGCGCCTTGTAGGCGGCGAGCGCCTGGTTGTAGCCGGGCAGCGGCTTGCCGTCCGGCGGCAGGTGCAGCGTTCCGCCTTTCGGGAAGATGCGGGTAAGTTCGGCGCGACTCATACGCGGCCATGCGCGGACGTTGCCGGTGTCGAAATGGACGAATGGAGAGCCCGACTTCGGATAGTAGCCGACACCGCCGCCCTGCAGCTTGAAGCCGACCTCGCGCAATTTCGACAGCTTTACGCCGGGGATATAGAAATCCAAGGCCCTGCCATACATGTGCTGGCTTTTCTTGGCCTGGCCGCCGCGGGTCCGGCGCAGCATTTCGTTGGTGGCGGGAGAGCGATAGGCGGATACGACGTGGATGTAATCCTTCGCACCGACCATCTTGTAGGCTTCCCAGATGATGTCGAACAGCTGCGGGTCCATCTTGGTCGGCTCGTTGCGCCGCCAGTCACGCAGGAAGCGGTTCAGCTTGTTCAATCCGCTCTGGACGTATCTGCCGTTTTTCTTGAACGTGATCTCGGCACGTTCCTTGGTATGGATGTAATAGAGCTTCAGCGTGCGCGTTTCCGCGTCGGCGGAAGCGGAGGCGGCCAGCGAAAGCGGCAACGCAACGCAGATCAGCGCAAGCGCGCGCAAGGCCAGACGCATGACCTTATCGAGGAGGCTTGCCGCCTCTTCTGTCATCCGCTGTATCAATACGCACCAACCTGCAAGAAGAGAACTATCCCGGAAGCTAGCGGAAACATGGTTAACCGGCTGTTATCGCGGTGATCGCACCAATGCCCGGCAAAATCCAGATCGGATGTATCCGAAAGGCAAAACCGCACGAATCTATCCCCGATGTTCCCCTTTCACGAGTGTGTGATGGCGGGGAAATGAGGTGATACGATGGCAAGTTGCAAGGGGCAGATCGAGCGGAAAAAACTTATGGTTACCAAACGCATGGGCGATCTGGTGGGCGCCTCGCGGCGGGCAGTCCCAGGCGGGGTGTTACTCGGCGGCGACGCCGGTGTCGCCGAGATTGTATTCCTTGAGCTTGCGGTAAAGCGTCGATCGGCCGATGCCGAGACGGCGGGCGACCTCGCTCATCTGTCCGCCGTAATAGTCGATGGCGAAAGCAATGGCTTCGCTTTCGAGTTCGGTGAGAGGGCGAACATTGCCGCCCTCATCGAGCATGCGCAGCACATCGGAATCGTCCGAGGTATCGAGCCAGTCGCCGGCAGCCGCCGGCGGCACCTTGTCCAGCTCGGCGCGTTTCGCGGGCGCGGGAGACGAAGGCTTGGCGGTTTGGTCCGGATCGCCGAGTTCCTTGGGGTCGATGCCGTGCACTTGCGCAGAAATCTGCGGGAAATCGGTTTCGCTGAGCATGTTCCCGTCGCACAGAACCATGGCGCGGAACACCGCGTTCTGCAGCTGGCGGATATTTCCGGGCCAGTCATGCGACTGCAGCAGGGCCAGTGCGCGGGGCGAAATGCCGCGCGCCTTGAAGGCCGGCTCGTCACGGCGGTAGCTTTCGATGAAATGATGAATGAGCTGCGGTATGTCGGAAATGCGCTGGCGCAGCGGCGGCACCAGGATCGGGAAGACATTCAGACGGTAGAACAGGTCCTCGCGGAAGCGGCCTTCCTTGATGGCGGCGATCAGGTCCCGGTTTGTCGCCGAGATGATGCGGATGTTCACCTTCTTCGACGATTTCGCGCCGACCGGCTCGATCTCGCCTTCCTGGATGGCGCGCAGAAGCTTGACCTGGGCGTCGAGCGGCAGTTCACCGATCTCGTCGAGGAACAGCGTGCCGCCATTGGCCTCGAGGAACTTGCCCGTGTGCTTTTCGGTCGCGCCGGTAAAGGCGCCTTTCTCGTGACCGAAAAGGATGCTCTCGATCAGGTTTTCCGGAATGGCGCCGCAGTTTACGACGACGAACGGTTTGTTCTTGCGCGCGCTGTCGGCCTGGATGGCGCGCGCGATCAGCTCCTTGCCGACACCGGATTCGCCTTCGATCAGCACCGGAATATCGGTCGCCGCGGCCTTGCGCATCAGCGTTTTCACGCGGTCCATCGCCTCGCTACCGGCGACCATGGCACGTACAGCGGAAACGCCGCCCTGGCCGCTGCTGGACGCCTGCTTCGAATTGACCTTGAGAGCGGCCTCGAGCGCCGTTTCGAGACGTTCGGGAGAGACCGGTTTTACGAGGAAGTCGAAGGCGCCGGCACGCATGGCGGTGATGACGACGTCAATGCCGCCCTGCGCGGTGAGCACGATGACCGGGATATCAATGTCGCGTTCGCGCATGACGCGCATCACGGTCAGGCCATCGACATCCGGCATGACGAGATCGAGCAGCACGGCGTCGAATGGCGCGGTGGCGACATTCTCGACGGCGTCCAGCGCGGCCGCGCCGCCATCACAGCTGCGCGGCGTATGGCCGAGCCGTTCCACGGCCGCCTCGAGCAGGCGGCGCTGGACCGGATCGTCGTCGACAATGAGGATTTGCGCACTCATCGCTTGAACCGTTTGACGCCTTTTGTAATTCTTTCCGCCGAAAGGTTTTCCCGGCAGTCCCAGTGCGCCAAGTTGGCACATATTCCTGAAATGCGGGCTAAGACGGTCCGTAGAAATTTAACGATCGCCGGGATGCGATCCCGGCGAGCGCGACGAGGCTTACGAAATGACACAATCCGCTTTTTTCCATCATGCCGTCGCCGCCCACGGCGCGCCGGCGCAAGGCGGCGCGGCGCAGGCGTCGCCGTTCGGCGACCTTCCGGAATGGAATCTCACCGATCTCTATTCCGGATTCGACGCGCTGGAACTTCAGCGGGATCTGGATAGGGCAACCGGGGATGCGCAAGCGTTCTCCGAGGAATGGAAGGGCAAGTTATCCATCGCCGCCGCCAATGGCGAACTGGGCAAGGCAGTCGTGGCTTACGAAGCGCTCGAGGAACTGCTCGGCCGCATCATGGCCTATGCGAGCCTCACCTATGCAGGCGAAACCGCTAATCCGGTGAAGGCCAAGTTCTATGGCGACATGCAGCAGAAGCTGACGGATATCAGTTCGGATCTGCTGTTCTTCGCACTGGAAATGAACCGGCTGGAAGACGACGATATCGAACGGGCCTTTGCCGCGGACGAGACGCTTGCGCGCTACAAGCCGTGGGTGATCGACCTGCGCAAGGAAAAGCCCTTCCAGCTCGAGGATCGTATCGAGCAGCTGTTTCACGAAAAGTCGCTGACGGGACGCGGAGCGTTCAACCGGCTGTTCGACGAGACGATGACCGCGCTCAGGTTCACCGTCGACGGCGAGGAACTGCCGATCGAACCGACGCTGAACCTGTTGCAGGATCATGACCGGACCAAACGCGAGAAGGGATATCGCGCGCTGACCGAGACCTTCACGGCCCATCTGCCGACCTTCACGCTGATCACCAACACGCTGGCCAAGGACAAGGAGATTTCCGACCGCTGGCGCGGTTTCGAGGACATCGCCGACAGCCGGCACCTCGCCAACCGCGTCGAACGCGAGGTGGTCGACGCGCTGACGGAAGCTGTCCGCGAGGCCTATCCGCGCATCTCGCACCGATACTACGCGATGAAGGCGAAATGGCTCGGCTTCGACCAGCTTGAGGCGTGGGACCGCAACGCGCCGCTGCCCGAAACGCCGCAAGCGACGATCGGCTGGCAGGAAGCCAAGGATACGGTGCTCTCGGCCTATGGCGAATTCTCGCCGGAGATGGCCGATATCGCGCGGCAGTTCTTCGACAAGTCATGGATCGACGCGCCGGCACGGCCGGGCAAGGCGCCAGGCGCGTTCGCGCATCCGACCGTACCGTCGGCGCATCCCTATGTGCTGCTCAACTACATGGGCAAGCCGCGCGACGTGATGACGCTGGCGCATGAGCTCGGTCACGGGGTGCACCAGGTGCTGGCCGGCGAGCAGGGGGCCCTGATGGCGCAAACGCCGCTGACGCTGGCCGAGACGGCCTCTGTGTTCGGCGAGATGCTGACGTTCCGCTCGATGCTGGACCGGACGACGGAGCGGCGCGAGCGCAAGGCGATGCTGGCGCAAAAGGCCGAAGATATGATCAACACGGTGATCCGCCAGATCGCCTTCTATTCGTTCGAGCGCAAGGTACACACGGAGCGCAAGGGCGGCGAGCTGACCGCCGAACAGATCGGCGAATTGTGGATGAGCGTGCAGGGCGAGAGTCTTGGGCCGGCGATCCGGCTGGAAAAGGGCTACGAGACCTTCTGGGCCTATATTCCGCATTTCATCCACTCGCCGTTCTATGTTTATGCCTACGCGTTCGGCGACTGCCTGGTGAACTCGCTGTTCGCGGTCTACCAGGACGCCGAATCCGGTTTCCAGGCGAAGTATTTCGACATGCTGCGCGCCGGCGGCTCGAAGCATCATTCCGAGCTGCTCGCACCTTTCGGCCTCGATGCGTCCGATCCGGCCTTCTGGTCAAAGGGACTGTCGGTGATCGAGGGGATCGTCGACGAGCTGGAAGCGATGGACGGGTGAATATGCCGTAATGACGAGACCCGCCCATACGCCCTATGACGGATCGGCAACACCGTTCACGATCGGCCTGAAGCCGTTCGATCCCAATGACTGGATCGAACTCGACGACGATCTGGAGACCTATCTCGCGGAGAAGGACCGGCTCCTTGCGACGGTGCCGGACAGCGTGTTCGTGGCCCGGCCGGATACCGCCGAGGCGCAGCGAGAGGTTCTCGATGCCCTCGCCGTCTATCTTCCCGAACGCTTTCCGGACATCTACCGGCGCGACGGCGATGCGATGACAATCGGCGCGAACGGCCGGCGGGTGCCGCTCGATCCGGACGATCCGTCGCCTTTGAAGACCGCTTCGCTGCTGGTTCCGGAAGACCTGGTGCTTATGCGCAAATGCGACGACGGCTGGCGCCTGGTCGCGGCGTCGCTGTGCTTTCCGTCGTCTTGGTCGCTGGCGGAGAAGTTCGATCGTCCGATGCAGGTGATCCATACCACGGTGCCGGCATTCGGGCCGGGCACGCGGATGGCCGAACTGATTGCCCGCATCTTCGACAGCCTGAAAGTGGAATTGCCGGCCGAACGGTTCAACTGGTCCCTGCAGGAGAATGCCGACCTGTACCATCCGCGCTCGAAGAGCGATCGGGACAGCAAGGCGGAAGCAATGGGCGGCTTCCTTGCCGGACAGGCCGCCGAGACCGTCCATATCCGCGTCGAACGCCAGACGTTGCGCAAGATGCCGGTCTCGGGCGACATCCTGTTTACGATCCGCATCTTTCTGGATCCGATATCGGTGCTGGAAAGCCATCGCGCCGGGCCGGAACTTGCGCAGGGGCTGAGGAAGCAACTGGCGGCCCTGAATGCGGACCAGGCTGCCTACAAGGGGCTGGCGGAAGGGCGCGAAAGGATCGCCGCATGGCTGGAGGAGGTCGGTTCCTCCGCCGCCAAATAGGAAAAGCGCCGGTCCCAGGGGAACCGGCGCCTTCAATTTCAAATCAGAACGAAATCACTCCGGCAGGATACGCACCGCGCCCTTGTCGGCCGAGGCGGCAAACGCGGCGTAAGCCTTGAGCGCCGTGGTGACGTTGCGCTTGCGCGGTTTGGACGGTTTCCAGCCGGCGGCGTCCTGCTCGACGCGGCGTTTCGCCAATTCGTCGTCGGAGACTTTCAGATTGATCGTGCGGTTCGGGATGTCGATCTCGATGGTATCGCCCTCGCGCACCAGGCCGATGGCGCCGCCATTGGCCGCTTCCGGCGAGGCGTGTCCGATCGACAGGCCCGAGGTGCCGCCGGAAAAGCGGCCGTCGGTGATCAGCGCGCAGGCCTTTCCCAGCCCCTTCGATTTCAGGTAGCTCGTCGGATAGAGCATCTCCTGCATGCCGGGGCCACCCTTCGGGCCTTCGTAGATGATGACGACGACATCGCCGGCGACGATCTCGTTGGAGAGAATCGCCTTGACGGCCGCGTCCTGGCTCTCGAAGACGCGCGCCGTACCGGTGAACTTCAGGATCGATTCATCGACGCCGGCGGTTTTCACGATACAGCCGTCGAGCGCGATGTTGCCGTTCAGGACGGCGAGGCCGCCATCTTTCGAGAAGGGATGTTCGACCGAGCGAATGACGCCCTTTTCCGCGTCCGTGTCGAGCTCGTTCCAGAGGCGCGACTGGCTGAAAGCCGTCTGGGTCGGTACGCCGCCGGGCGCTGCGCGGAAGAATTCGCGCACCTGTTCGCTGTTGGTGCGCATGATGTCCCAGCGGTCGAGCGCGTCGCCGATCGTCGCGGTATGGACGGTCGGGCAGTCGCGGTGGATCAGGTTGCCGCGATCGAGTTCGCCGAGGATGCGCATGATGCCGCCGGCACGGTGAACGTCTTCCATGTGCACGTCGTTCTTGGCCGGCGCGACCTTGGACAGGCACGGCACGTTGCGCGACAGGCGGTCAATGTCGTCCATGGTGAAATCGATGCCGCCCTCATAGGCCGCCGCCAGGATGTGCAGCACGGTGTTGGTCGAGCCGCCCATGGCGATATCGAGCGTCATGGCGTTCTCGAATGCCTGCTTGGTGGCGATCGTACGCGGCAGCACAGACGCGTCGTCCTGCTCGTAATACCGGCGGGCGATATCGACGATCAGGTGGCCGGCTTCGACAAAAAGACGCTCGCGGAAGCCATGCGTGGCGAGCATCGAGCCGTTGCCGGGCAGCGACAGGCCGAGCGCCTCGGTCAGGCAGTTCATCGAATTGGCGGTGAACATGCCCGAGCAGGAGCCGCAGGTCGGGCAGGCGGACCGCTCGATTGCCGCGACATCCTCGTCGGACACATTGTCGTCGGCGGCAGCGACCATGGCGTCGACGAGGTCGAGCGCATGGGTTTCGCCTTTCAGCACCACCTTGCCGGCCTCCATCGGTCCGCCGGAAACGAAGACAGCCGGGATATTGAGCCGCATGGCGGCATTCAGCATGCCGGGCGTGATCTTGTCGCAATTGGAAATGCAGACCATCGCGTCGGCGCAATGGGCATTGACCATGTATTCGACCGAGTCGGCGATGACTTCGCGGCTCGGCAGCGAATAGAGCATGCCGTCGTGGCCCATGGCGATGCCGTCATCGACGGCGATGGTGTTGAATTCCTTGGCGACGCCTCCGGCTTTCTCGATCTCGCGGGCCACCAGCTGGCCCATGTCCTTCAGGTGGACATGGCCCGGCACGAACTGGGTAAAGGAGTTGACCACTGCAATGATCGGCTTGCCGAAATCGGAATCCTTCATGCCGGTGGCGCGCCACAGACCGCGGGCGCCGGCCATATTGCGGCCATGGGTGGTAGTGCGTGAACGATAGGCGGGCATCTTGAAAACCTGTTTTCCTCTATTCCTGTAAGGGGAAATAGCGCGCCTTTGCCTCGACTAAAAGGCATTCATTGCGGAAATTGCAAAGGAACACTGCGGGTTCGTGCGCGTTTTTGCTTTATTGTGACAGTCGCGTGTGATTAAGCGGCACCCGTCGATCCGCGTGAAACCAGAGGAGCGTGTTTGAAATGGCGAACGAAAAGTGGCCCGTCTATGGCGAGATCACCGGCCCGGTCGTGATGATCGGCTTCGGTTCGATCGGGCGCGGCACGGTGCCGCTGATCGAGCGGCATTTTTCCTATGACAAGGACCGCTTCATCGTCATCGAGCCGCGCGAGAGCGAGGACGACACCGCGCTGATGAAGCAGCACGGGCTGCGCCACGTGACGGAAGCGTTGACGGAGAAGAACTACAAGAAGGTTCTCGAGCCGCTTTTGACCGAAGGCGGGGGGCAGGGTTTCTGCGTCAACCTGTCGGTCGACACCTCCTCGCTCGACATCATGAAATATTGCCGCGAACTCGGCGTTCTCTACATCGATACGGTGGTCGAGCCGTGGCTCGGCTTCTATTTCGACGAGAAGGCCGACAACGCGACGCGCACGAACTATGCGTTGCGCGAAACCGTGCGCAAGGAAAAGAAGAAGAATCCCGGCGGCACGACGGCGGTATCGTGCTGCGGCGCCAATCCCGGCATGGTGTCGTGGTTCGTCAAGCAGGCGCTGGTCGATCTGGCGAAGGAACTTGATCTCAAATTTACCGAACCCAAGCCGGAAGACCGCGAGGGCTGGGCGAAGCTGATGAAGAAGGCGGGCGTCAAGGGCGTCCATATCGCCGAGCGCGACACGCAGCGCTCCAAGACGCCGAAAGAGCCGGGCGTCTTCTCCAACACGTGGTCGGTGGAGGGCTTCATCGCCGAAGGATTGCAGCCGGCGGAGCTGGGCTGGGGCACGCATGAGAAATGGAAGCCGAAAAACGCGCACAAGCAAAAGAAGGGCAGCAAGGCGGCTATCTGGCTCGACCAGCCCGGCGCGGCGACGCGGGTGCGGACCTGGTGCCCGACGCCCGGCGCGCAATACGGTTTCCTCGTCACCCACAACGAGGCGATCTCGATCGCCGACTTCTTCACCACCCGCAGCAAGAAGGGCGAGGTGACCTACCGCCCGACCTGCCATTATGCCTACCATCCGTGCAACAACGCGGTGCTGTCGCTGCACGAGATGTTCGGTCAGGCCGGCAAGCCGCAGTCCTCCTTCGAGGTGATGGAGGAGGACCAGCTTGTCGACGGGATCGACGAGCTCGGCGTATTGCTCTACGGCCACAAGAAGAATGCCTACTGGTACGGCTCGCAATTGTCGGTGGAGGAGACACGCAATCTCGCGCCCTACCAGAACGCGACCGGACTGCAGGTGACCTCGGCGGTGCTGGCGGGGATGGTCTGGGCGCTGGAAAATCCGCAAGCCGGCATCGTCGAAGCCGACGAGATGGACTACAGGCGCTGCCTGGAAGTCCAGCTGCCTTATCTTGGCCCGGTCAAGGGCTACTATACGGACTGGACGCCGCTGACCGGCCGGCCCGGACTTTTTCCCGAGGATATCGATACATCCGATCCATGGCAGTTCCGCAACGTGCTGGTGCATTGAGGCAACCAGCGACCATCCGGCGCGTTGATAAGCGTAACGGCTTCAATGCATGACAAAAGTGTTCTAGATTGGCACACAGCTTTCTCGACAGAGGTTACCGAATGACATTTCGCTCCATCATCAAATCCGCCGCTGTTACCGGCAGCCTCGTTATGCTCGCCACGCTTGGCGGTTGTGTCGTCGATGCGCCGAACTACGGATATGGCTATGCCAACCGGACCGGCGGCGTCGAGGGCAACTGGAGCGATACCGGAGGCGTCGCGACATCCAGCTTCAACAACGGCGTGTTCGTGACGATCGCCAACGATACGGGCAACCGGCTGGCTGAGGGCAATTATCGCTACCTCGACGACCGCAATGTCGAGATCAACTTCACCTCGCTGGTGCGCAACCAGCCGGTGCGCGCGAATTGCCTGGTCGTCAATCCAAGCCAGATGAACTGCACCAATGACGCCGGCTCGCAGTTCACGCTCGTTCGCCGCGGCGCGTTCGGCTGACGGCCAACGGCAAGGCCGAGCCTCACTTCTCCCAAGCTTTTGGCATGCGCTGCTGAATCGCCTTGCCAATCGCAGCGCACAGTGGAAACATCGTTCCAACGGCAGTCTTCGCAAGATCGTCACATGCGGATGCGATGAGGCTGTCGAGGGGTGCCCGCAGACGCGGCGTGCCGACCGACGAGGGAGATTGACATGAAACGAATCCTGAAACTTGCCACGCTCAGCGTCTCCGCGCTGGCGATCGGAACCGCGACCGCGGCTGCCGATTACACGCTGCACATCGTGCATATCAACGATATGCACAGCCGGATCGAGCCGATCAGTAAATATGACTCGACATGCAGCGCCGAAGACAACGAAGCCGGCGAATGCTTCGGCGGTGTGGCGCGCGTCGCCACGAAGATCAATGAATTGCGGCAGGAACTCGAGGGCCAGAATCTCCTCGTTCTCGATGCCGGCGACCAGTATCAGGGTTCGCTTTTCTACTCGACCTACAAGGGCGATACCGAAATCGAGTTCATGAAATATATCGGTTTCGACGCGATGGCGGTCGGCAACCACGAATTCGACGATGGCGATGAAGGCCTGGCCAAGCTCGCCGACAATGTCGAGTTCCCGGTGATTTCGGGCAATGTCGATGTGAGCCAGTCGGCTGTACTGGCCGGCAAGATCGACGATCATGTCGTGCTCGAAATCGGCGGCGAAAAGATCGGTATCGTTTCGGCGCTGGCGACCGATACGGCCGATACGTCGAGTCCGTCGGATGCCGTGGCCTTCGCCGACGAAATCGACAGCCTGCAGGCCGATGTCGATGCGCTTGCGGCGGAGGGCGTCACCAAAATCATCGCGCTCAACCATGTTGGCGTGAACAAGGACATGGCAATCGCCGAGGCAGTCGGCGGTCTCGATGCCGTCGTGGGCGGGCACTCGCATACGAAATTTTCCAATACGGAAGAAGGCGCGATGGCATACCCGACCATGGTCGGCGACGTGCCGGTGGTCCAGGCGTATGCCTATTCCAAATATGTCGGTCACCTGACACTGACCTTCGACGACGATGGCAACGTGACCGCCGCTTCCGGCGACACGATCCTGCTCGACAGCTCCGTTGCGGAAGATCCCGTCGTCGTCGCCCGGGTCAAGGAACTGGGAGCGCCGATAGAGGAACTCAAGGTCAAGGTCATCGGCGAGTCGGCCGAGCCGATCGAAGGCAGCCGCGAAGTCTGCCGGGCGATGGAGTGCTCGATGGGCAACCTCGTCGCCGACGCCATGCTTGATCGCGTCAAGGATCAGGGCATCCAGATCGCCATCCAGAATGGCGGCGGCCTGCGTGCCTCGATCGACGCCGGCGAGGTGACGATGGGCGAGGTGCTGACGGTGCTGCCGTTCCAGAACACGCTGGCGACCTTCCAGCTGAAGGGCGCCGATGTGATTGCCGCGCTCGAGAACGGCGTCAGCCAGATCGCCGACGGCGCCGGCCGCTTCCCGCAGGTCGCCGGCCTGAAATACACCTTCGATGCCGAGGCCGAGCCCGGATCACGCATCTCCGGCGTGATGGTCGCCAATGCGAGCGGCGATTTCGGCCCGCTCGATCCGGCGGCCACCTATGGCGTCGTTTCCAACAACTACATGCGCGCCGGCGGCGACGGCTATTCGGTGTTCGAGGAAAACGGTATGAACGCCTATGATTACGGTCCGGGCCTCGAAGAGGTAGTGGCCACCTATATCGCTGATAACAGCCCCTACAAGCCTTACACGGACGGGCGCATCACTGCCGGCAAGGGCGAGATGATGGAAGAAAAGCCGGCAATGGAAGAAACGGCAGAGGTCAAGGTCGAAGTGCCGGAGACCGGCCTGGCGGCCGGCACGCTGTCGCAGGATGCTCCGGTCGTCGAAAATGGCGGTGGTATGGATGCCGGCGGCAAAATCCATGTCATCGAGCGCGGCGACACCTACTGGGATCTCGCCAAGGAGTATTACGGCGATCCGCAGATGTGGTCGAAGATCGACGAGGCCAACCCGGGCATGCGCGCCCGCGGCCTCGAGATCGGGACCGAGCTGTCCATTCCGAACTGAGACCTGCCTGTAACGATCCACCAAGGGCGCGGGAAAATCCCGCGCCCTTTTTTCTTGCCGGTGCGTAATGATGCGTCGCGCGGCATTGAATTTGTGCCGGCAATGGCTAGTTTCCCGGCCAAAGGAAAACGGCATGAACATCAAGACGACGATCGACCAGAAAGAGGCCAAGGCAATCGGGCCGCTGCCACCGGATCATCCGCCGGTGAAGATCCAGAAGATCGGCGTCCTGCTGGTCAATCTCGGTACGCCCGATGCGACCGACTTCAAGTCGATGCGGCGCTACCTGAGGGAGTTCCTGACCGACAAACGCGTGATCGAGTGGCCGAAGATCGTCTGGTACCCGATCCTGTTCGGCATCGTGTTGAGAACCCGTCCGGGCAAGGTCGGAAAGGCCTACGAGGAAATCTGGAACAAGGAGCTCGACGAGAGCTATCTGCGCACCTACACGCGCTCGCAGGCCGACAAGCTCGGCGAAACGCTGGCGGGCCATACGGAGATCGTCGTCGACTGGGCAATGCGTTATGGCAATCCGTCGATCGATTCGCGCATGACGGCGCTGCGCGAACAGGGTTGTGATCGCATCCTCGTGTTTCCGCTTTATCCGCAATACTCGGCGGCAACGACGGCGACGGTGAACGACAAGGTGTTCGAATCGCTGATGGCGACGCGGTTCATGCCGGCGGTGCGCACGGTGCCGGCATATCATGACGAACCGATCTATATCGAGGCGCTGGCGCGGTCGATCGAGGCGCATTTCGCGACGCTCGATTTCGAACCCGAAAAGGTCATCGCCTCCTATCACGGCATTCCGCAGAGCTATTTCAAGCGAGGCGACCCATATCACTGCCAGTGCCAGAAGACGTCGCGGCTGCTGGAACAGCGGCTCGGCTGGGAAAAGGGCCGCCTTTTGACCTGCTTCCAGTCACGGTTCGGCCCGGAAGAATGGCTGCAGCCCTATACCGACAAAACCATCGAGCAACTGGCGAAGGACGGCGTGAAGTCGCTTGCAGTGTTCAATCCGGGCTTTGTCTCGGACTGTCTGGAGACGCTGGAGGAAATCGCCGGCGAAGGTGCGGAAATCTTCCATGAACACGGCGGCGCCAGTTTTACCCATATCCCCTGCCTCAACGATTCCGCGGAAGGCATGGCGGTGATCGAGGCGATGGTGCGGCGCGAGTTGCAGGGCTGGATCTGAGAAAAGCCTAGCTTCGCTTGAGCAGGACGGCGGCGCCGGCGCCGATCAGGAGCGTGCCCGATCCGCGGTTGAGCATGCGTATCCTGCGCGGATTGGCGAACAGGGCGCCGGCCCGGCTACCCGCCCACGCGTAAGCGGCGAACGCGGTGCCGAGCACCGAGACGAAGACACCGATGATCGTCAGAGCATCGGCGAGGGTCAGCGTCTGAAGATCGAAGAAGGTCGGCAGGAAACCGAGGTGAAACAGGATCGCCTTGGGATTGCCCAGCGTGATGCCGAAGCCGGCAAGAAAGCTTTTCACTGCGTCGCCTGGCGTGGCGGCAATTCCCGAAAGCTGCGTTGCGGGGTCCTTGCGCCAAAGCGAAATGCCCAGCCAGATCAGGTAGAGCGCAGCCAGAACCCGCACGACGACAAAGAACTCTCCGAGGATCTGGCCAAGCGCGGCCAATCCGAGGAAGACAAGCGTCATGTAGAAGACATCGCCGAGCAAAATGCCGCCGATCAGGCTGAGGGTGGAGCGGAAGCCGCCGGAAAGCGAGCGTCCCACGACCATGAAAATCGCCGGACCGGGAATCAGGACCCACAGCAACAGCGCGCCAATGAATGCGGACAGCGTTTCGGCGGTCATGGTTTTTCTGTCTCCGTTTCCTGCTTCGGCTGGCACCATAGGCCTTCATTCGCACACTGCGCCAGCGGTCAATGTGTCTCCGCGCGCGGAATATGACGGTGAAGCCGGTCTTTGTAACGGGCGGTTTACGTACCCATATTATTGGTTGGGAAATGCAACGCCGCTTGCGGCATTCTGGAGGGCACCATGTTCGGTCTCGATATTGCCATTGCGGTGTTTGCCGCGCTTGTCGTCATTCTGCTGTTCGCGGCGATCAAGACCGTACCGCAGGGCTATGCCTACACGGTCGAACGGTTCGGGCGCTACACGCGCACTCTCGACCCGGGCCTCAACCTGATTATTCCGTTCTTCGACCGGATCGGCGCGAAGATGAACATGATGGAGCAGGTGCTCGATGTGCCGACGCAGGTGGTCATCACCCGCGACAACGCGTCGGTCGAGGCCGACGGGGTCTGCTTCTATCAGGTGATGAACGCACCGAAGGCGGCCTATCAGGTTTCCGGCCTGGAAAACGCCATCCTCAATCTGACGATGACCAATATCCGTTCGGTCATGGGCTCGATGGATCTCGATGAATTGCTGTCCAACCGCGACGCCATCAACACGCGTTTGCTGCGGGTCGTGGACGAGGCGGGAAGCCCCTGGGGCATCAAGATCACCCGCATCGAGATCAAGGACATCAATCCGCCGACCGATCTTGTCGACGCGATGGCGCGGCAGATGAAGGCGGAACGCGAAAAGCGCGCCGAAATTCTCGAGGCCGAAGGCGAGCGGCAATCTCAAATCCTGCGCGCGGAGGGATTGAAACAGTCCGCCATTCTGCAGGCCGAAGGCGACCGCGAGGCCGCCTATCGCGAGGCGGAGGCGCGCGAGCGCCTGGCCGAAGCCGAGGCCAATGCGACACGGTCGGTGTCGGAGGCGATCGCCGGCGGCTCGACCCAGGCGATCAACTATTTCGTGGCGCAGAAATACACCGAGGCGCTGCAGGCGATCGGCTCGGCGCCGAACCAGAAAATCGTCATGATGCCGATGGAAGCGGCCTCGCTGATCGGTTCGCTCGGCGGCATCGGGGCCATCGCCAAGGAAGTGTTCGGCGATGGCGACGGACCGAACGACACCGGTAACCGCGCGCGCACCGTGCCGCCGGCCGGCAAGCTGTAAGGCCGGGAGGCTCCCATGATCCTGGACTGGATAGGCGAACTCGGCGGCTGGAGCTGGATCATTCTCGGCCTCATCCTGCTTGTGCTGGAAATCCTGGCGCCGGGCATCTTCTTCCTATGGCTCGGCGCAGCGGCGCTGATCATCGGCGCGATCTCGCTGACGGTATGGGGCATCGGGGCGGAACTCTGGGTCTGGCAGGTCCAGGTGCTCGGCTTCCTGATCCTGTCGATCGTTCTGGCCTATGCGGGACGCTCCTGGCTGTCGCGGAACGAAGAGGAAAGCGACGAGCCACTGCTCAACAACCGCGTGGCGCAGCTGGTTGGGCGCATATCGACGCTGGAAGAGCCGATCGTCAACGGCGTCGGCCATGTGCGGCTCGGCGATACGATGTGGCGCGTCGCCGGACCGGATCTGCCGGCGGGCACCAAGGTGCGCATTCTCGGCGGCAGCGCCGACCGTCTCGAGGTTGAGAGCGTCTGAACCGCGTCAGGCGACGCCGATCCGCAGAAGATCGTGGAAGTGGACGATGCCGACCGGTTTCCGGTCCTCGACCACGATCAGCGCGGAAATGTTGTTGCGGTTGAGTGTGTCCATGGCGGTTGCCGCCAATGTCTGCTCGGTGACCGTCTTCGGCGACCGCGTCATGATGTCGTCGACCTTGTAGCCGGTCATGTCGCGCTCGATATTGCGGGCCAGGTCGCCGTCGGTGAAAATGCCGACAAGATTTCCCCGGTCGTCCACGACACCTACGCAGCCGAAACGCTTTTCGGACAGTACATGGACGGCTTGCGGCATGGCCGTACCCAGCGAAACGAGCGGGACGGCGTCGCCGCCATGCATGATTTCGCCGACATGGGTCAGGCTTGCGCCGAGCTTCCCGCCGGGGTGGAACGTCTTGAAATCGGATGCGCTGAAACCGCGGCTTTCCAGCAGGGCCACCGCGAGCGCGTCGCCAAGCGCGAGCTGCATCAGTGTCGAGGTGGTCGGTGCCAGCCCGTGCGGGCAGGCCTCCTCGGCCTTCGGCAGGGCGATCACGATGTCGGCCTCGCGGGCCAGCGTGGATGTCGTGCCGGCGGTGATGGCGATCAGCGGAATCTCGAAGCGGCGCGAATAGCGCAGGATGCCGCTCAATTCCTGTGTTTCCCCCGACCAGGACATGGCGAGAATCGCATCGTCGCGGGCGATCATGCCAAGGTCGCCGTGATTGGCCTCGGCGGGGTGGACGAAAAAGGCCGGCGTGCCGGTGGAGGCGAGCGTCGCGGCGATTTTCGAACCGATATGGCCGCTCTTTCCGACGCCGGTCACGATCACGCGGCCCTTGATGTCGCGGATCACGTCGATCGCCTGCATGAAGGGTGCGCCGAGGCCATTGCCGATCGCTTCGGAAAGCGCCTCAAGCCCGGCCCGTCCGGCGGAAAGCGTGTTCAACGCGGAGAGGACGGGCTTTTCCATCGCCTCTGATTTCCTTGCCTTTTCGGTCATGGCCGACCGCTACTCCACTGCTCGCAATTTGTCCATCGGGGATCGCTGCCGCCACAGGATGTCGGTACGATTCATAAGCTTTTTCCGTTGTTTCTAAGCATTCGTTAACCACGGCCGTTTAGGTTTCGGTAAGGAAAACGAGGTGATCGGCCGTGCCTACGGTCCAATTCAGGACGTATTCGATCCGGAAACGAGATTTGGCGACCGGCGCGTTACTGTGCGGCGCAACGGCGGCGTGGCTGCTCGCGCCGGCGCCGCAGGTTCGCGCGCAGGATCTCGGGCCGTTGCGCGGCGATGTCGCGGAAGACGTCATCGCCGCCGATGCGGTTCCGGATACGACCGTGACGCCATTGCCGGCGCCCGAACTCGAAGACCTGACCGGCAGGATCGAACCGGTCCCTCCGGCAGGCCCGGTACAGGGCGCGGGCGGAACGCCGGAAGACGATCCCTTCGCCGCCAGCGGTATCCGGTTCGGCAGTTTCCTCCTGCGGCCGAGCGTCGAGCTCGGCCTGACCGGAACGCGCGAAACGACCGGCTCCGCCGCTGCGGTGAACCGGCTCCTCGGCGATACGGCGCTTCGCCTTGAACTCGATTCCGATTGGGAGCGCCACGCCGTCAACATAGCCGCGGCGGGCAGCCTACAGCAGCCTCTCAGCGGCGGCGGCGACCTCGAACCGGCCTTGTTGGTCGATGCGAGCAGCCGCCTCGACATAACCGACGACACGACACTGACCGGCAGGCTGGGTTATGCCTACGAGCTCGATGATCCGCAGTCGGCGGCCTATCTGGCGGCAACCGATCCGGTGATGTTTCCGGGGATTACCGGCACGAACGATCCCGCAACGCAGGTGATCAACGGCAGTCTGACGCTGCGCCAGGGGTTCGGTCGCCTCTATGGCGAGACCGAGGTTTCCGCAGAACGCGTGCTCTACGGCACCGCCGAACTGAGCGACGGGTCGGCGGTTTCCCAGCACGATCTCGACAACACGGCTTACGACGCGCGGTTGCGTGCGGGTGTGGAGCTGTCTCCGGTCTGGTCTCCCTTTATCGAGGCCACCTGGGGAATCCGGCGCATGGATGTGAGGCCGGATACCGGCGGCGTCGACCGAAATGCGACGCGGTACGGGCTGCGCGCAGGCACCGGCATAGACCTTGGCGAGAAGCTGAACGGCGAGATTGCCGCGGGCTACATCAAGGAAGACATCTCGGATGCGACTCTGACCGACCTCGCCGGCGTCTCGGTCGATGCGTCGCTCAATTGGTCGCCACGCCGCGAGACCGATGTCGCGCTGGCATTGTCGACGACGACGGAGACCAGTGGCGGGGCCGGCGACAGCGGAGCGCTTCTCTACTCGGCCGACCTGGGCGTAACGCACAAGGCGCGCGCCAACCTGACCTTCGACGCGGGAATCGGCGCGGAATATCGCGACGAGCAAGGCGGCGCCGACGAATTCACGCTGACCGGCACGGCGGCGCTGACATTTTGGTTCAACCGCTTCACCGGCCTGACGACGCGGATCGGGCATGAACGTGTGACGGGTTCCGATGCCGCCAGCCAGTCCGACACGACGACCGCCTTTGTCGGCCTGAAACTGCAGCGCTGAACCGCGCGTGCCGAAATTATGCCATCGAATCATGCTGAAAGAACCGAAAACAACTGCGTCCAGCGACAGGGAAATCAGCGTCAGGCAACGCAGGAGAAAGGACGAAACGTTCATGCGCAACAGCAAATACGGCCGCCGTCTTGCAGGCTTGGCCCTGATCGCAGCCGTGCTGACCATTCCGCTTCTCGCCGCCCCAGCGAAGGCCGATGCCGCTTTTCAGCGCTGGATCGGCGACTTCCGGCGCACGGCGGTCGCCAACGGGATCTCGGCCTCCATCTATGACCGCGCCTTTGCCGGCGTGACCGCGCCCGATCCGGAGGTCCTCCAAAAGGCCCGTTTCCAGCCGGAATTCCGTGACGAAGCCTGGCAGTATATCGACGGGCGCGTGCATGAACGGTCGGTGGCGACCGGGCAACAGATGCTGCGCAAATACGGCCGGCTGCTCTCATCCATCGAACGGCAGACCGGCGTCAGCCGCAACATCGTGCTGGCGATCTGGTCGATGGAATCCGACTATGGCGAGTTCCTGAAGCGCGAGGACCGGCTGCATTACGTGCCACGTGCGCTGGCGACGCTTGCCTATGCCGACCGACGCCGGTCCAAATATGCGCGGGGCCAGCTGATCGGCGCCTTGAAGATCCTGCAGCGCGGCGATGTTTCCCGCAATCAGCTCACCGGTTCCTGGGCGGGGGCGATGGGGCATACCCAGTTCATACCGACCAGTTACCTGGCCTATGCCGTCGATGGCGACGGCGACGGACGGCGCGATATCTGGAACTCGGTGCCGGACGCGCTGTGGACGGCGGCGAACCTGCTGCGCCGGAACGGCTGGCAAGCCGGGCAGACCTGGGGATACGAAGTGATCCTGCCGCCGGGCCGGAAGTTTCCGGGCGGTAAAATGTCGCTTTCCAAATGGGAAAGCATCGGCGTGCGCCGCACCAACGGCAAGCCGTTTCCGCGGCCGGGCCAGCAAGCCGAGCTGAAAGTCCTGCAGGGACGCGACGGACCGGCCTTTTTGATGGTGAAGAACTTCTTCGTCATCAAACGCTACAACAATGCCGACAAATATGCGCTTGCGGTCGGTCTGCTGGCCGACCAGATCGGCGGTCATCCGGGGCCGCGAAAGGACTGGTCCCGGCCGTTTACCAAGCTGTCGATCGCCGAGAGCGAGGAATTGCAGAAGCGGCTGGCGCGTGCGGGGTTCTATCAGGGCGAAATCGACGGCAAGATCGGCCCGGCTTCGCGGAGCGCGATCATGGCGTTTCAACAGCGTCACGGCCTGCAGCAGGATGGCTATGCGTCGATGGAACTGCTAAAAGTCCTGCGGCGGAAATAGGAAGGCCGGGCGGTTCGCGCCGGCTGATCAGGGAACGGATTTGTCGCTGTTTTCACGCATGATGCGTCACCTGCTGGTGCTTGCCGTTGCCGCCGTGCTCATGCAAGGCACGGCCGGTATCGTCCATATGCCCGGTTTCGGCATGACACAGGCGCAGGCACAACAGCGCTCGCTGCTCGATCTTCTGTTTCGCGGCAGGCGGGAGCCGGAACCGCAAGTGCGCACCGCACCGCGAACGGAATCGCGACGTCGCGTTATCAAGAAACGGTCCACTCCCACCAGGAAACAGGCTGCAGCGCCGCAGGTCCAAAAGGTCGAAAAGGCGGAAAACGCGCAGGTTATCCTCGTTGTCGGCGACTTCACGGCGAGCGGACTCGCAAAGGGGCTGGAAGAGGCTTTTGCCGAAGTGCCGACGATCCGCATCGATTCGCGCTCCAACGGTTCTTCCGGCTTCGTGCGGGACGATTATTATGACTGGCCGGGCTCTATCGGGCCGATCATCGAAGAGGTGAATCCGGCGCTGGTGGTCATGATGATCGGTTCGAACGACCGCCAGGCGATGCAGGTCGACGGCGCAACGGAGAAGGTGCGAAGCAACGCCTGGGACAAAGAGTATGTTGCGCGAATCAACCGCTTTGCCCGGATTGTGCGTGAAAGCGGCACTCCGATGATCTGGGTCGGCGGCCCGCCGTTTCGCTTCAAGTCGATGTCGGCTGACATTCTCGCCTTCAACGAGTTCTACCGAACCGCGGTCGAAGCGGTGGGCGGTTCGTTCGTCGATATCTGGGACGGTTTCGTCGACCAGAACGGAGCATTCGTCCTGAGCGGGTCCGACATCAACGGCCAGACGGTGCGGCTGCGCAACTCGGACGGGATCAGTTTCACCAATGCGGGCAAGCGCAAGCTCGCCTTCTATGTCGAGCGGCAGATCCGGCAGCTGTTTGGCACCGCCGTCACGCCGCTTCAGGCCGGCCTTGCGCCGGAAGCTTTCTCGACGATGCGGCTGCCGCCGCTGCAATCGGAGACCGATCTGGAACGCATCGACCCGATACATCTCGCTGATCCGGAGCTGGACGGCGGCATGACATTGCTCGGCGATATCAATGTGCCAAAGGCCGATCCGGCGGAAAAGAACCCGCTGCAGGCCAAGAGCGTGCGGAAACGACTGGTCGAGGACGGCATTCCGCCGGCGGCGAAGCCCGGACGGGCGAACGATTTCGAGTGGCCGGCATCGGACAGCTGACAGGCCTTGCCGTCAATCGTGTTTCGGCGCGACCTCTGCAAAACGCGCCTTTTTCTCCGGCGTTGCCTCGGTCTGGTACTTCGCGCGCCATTCCTCGTAGGGTATGCCGTAGATGATTTCGCGGGATTCCTCCTTGGAAAGCTCCATGCCGTCGGCCTGCGCGGCATCGCGATACCAGTTCGAAAGGCAGTTGCGGCAAAAGCCGGCCATGTTCATCAGGTCGATATTCTGCACATCGGTGTGTTCGCGCAGATGTTCGACGAGGCGGCGGAACGCCGCGGCTTCCAGCTCGATCTGCTTTTGCGGCGGTATATCGGTCATCGGGAAATCTCCATGCCTGGGCAATGTCCTGCATATCGGGGCAGGCAGCGTATCTTCAAGATCCGCCAGTTCCACCTGCGATGCAAAAGGGCAGTGCTTTTTACCTTTGCATTGACATAAAGTGTTGCCATGCGACAAACGTCGAAAGAATCAGCTATCTGTATTGCGTCACACACATGTCATCCGAAATGCCGATAAAACGTCTCGATAAATCGATTAGCATGCGTTTGTTCGGGCTGCTTCTCGTGTCGTTTGGAACAGTTCTCGCCGCCGCGCCCGCGGCGCGGGCCGATTTCCGCGTGTGCAATGCAACGCAGGACCTGGTCGGCGTCGCAATCGGTTACCGGGCGCGGGCAGGCTGGATAACAGAGGGATGGTGGGCCATCGAAGGCTCGACTTGCAAGACCTTGATCGAGGGACCGCTGGAATCGCGCTATTACTATATCTACGCCGAGGATGGCGTGCGCGGCGGCCGCTGGGACGGCCCGGTCAGCATGTGCATCGCGGAGCTGCAGTTCAAGATCACCGGCGTCAACGACTGTTATGCGCGCGGATTCCAGAAGGCCGGCTTCCGCGAATACGACACGGGCAACCAGACCAACTGGATGGTCCAACTCGTCGACGAACCGGAAGCGCCGATGGAATCCGCCATTCCGGAGCCGGCGTCGCCGCTCATAACACCGCAGGGAGAAAGCCAGTGAAGCGTGGCAGAAGAGTCAAGATTCTCGCCACGCTGGGTCCATCCTCCTCCACGGAAGACATGATCGGCAAGCTGCACAATGCAGGCGCCGACGCCTTTCGCATCAATATGAGCCATGCCAGCCACGACTTGATGCGCGATCTCGTCAAGCGCATCCGCACCGTGGAAAAACAGATCGGCCGGCCGATCGGCGTGCTTGCCGATCTGCAGGGGCCGAAGCTGCGTGTCGGCGCTTTCGCCGATGATGGAGTGGAGCTCGAACCGGGCCAGACCTTCACGCTCGACAGCAACGAGGCGCCCGGCGACAACACCCGGGTCTTTCTGCCGCATCCCGAAATCATCGAGGCCGTTCAGCCGGGGCACCGGCTCTTGATCGACGACGGGCGGCTGCAACTGGTCGCCGAAGAGGCGGATGACGAGAAGATCGTCTGCAAAGTGGTCTCGGGCACCAAGATTTCCTCGCGGAAGGGCGTCAGCCTGCCGGACACGACGCTCGGCGTCGGCGCGCTGACCGACAAGGACCGCTCCGATCTGGAAGCGGTGCTGAAGGAGGAAATCGACTGGGTGGCGCTGTCCTTCATCCAGCGGCCGGAAGACCTTGCCGAGGTGCGCAAGATCGCGCGCGGCCGGGTCGGGCTATTGTCGAAGATCGAGAAACCGCAGGCTGTCGAACGGCTGGACGAAATCATCGAATTATCGGACGCGATCATGGTGGCGCGCGGCGACCTCGGCGTGGAAATGCCGCTGGAAGCCGTGCCGGGCATTCAGAAGCAGATCACCCGCGCCGCGCGCAAGGCCGGCAAGCCGGTCGTTGTCGCGACGCAGATGCTGGAATCGATGATCTCGGCGCCGGTGCCAACGCGCGCCGAGGTCTCCGACGTGGCGACGGCGGTGTTCGAGGGCGCCGACGCCGTCATGCTGTCGGCCGAATCGGCTGCCGGCGACTACCCTGTCGAGGCGGTCGAAACCATGTCGCGGATCGCCGAGAAGGTGGAACTGGATAGCCTGTTTCCGGGCATCCTCAATGCGCAGCGGCCGGAAGCGGAGGCAACCGGCTCGGACGCGATTTCGGCGGCCGCCCGGCAGATTGCGCATACTCTGAAACTGTCGGCAGTGGTCTGCTACACGGCCTCGGGCACGACGGGGCTGCGCGCCTCGCGCGAGCGGCCGGACACGCCGGTCATCGCATTGTCGCCGGTGATCGAGACCGCACGGCGGCTGGCGCTGGTGTGGGGCCTGCATTGCGTGGTGACGGAGGATGCTGTCGATCTCGACGACATGGTCGACCGCGCCTGCCGGATCGCATTTCGCGAGGAATTCGCCAAGCCCGGCGACCGCATCATCATAACGGCAGGCGTGCCGCTCAGGACGCCGGGCGCGACCAACATGCTGCGTATCGCCTATATCGGTTCCGACGGCCTGTCAGGCATCTGACGGGCCAGGTTCCCGGTCTCCGAGGCTGCGGTGAACCGGCCCGTGCCGGTCGCCGGCGATTTTCTCCTCGAACTCGCGCGCCATCGCCTGCAGGTCGCGCGGTTTTCCGGCAAGGCTTTCCAGCGCGGCGATGGCAAGATCGGTCGCGACGTAATCCGGCTTATGGCCGAGATTTTTCACCCAGACCAGTTCGGCGTTTCGCAGGTCCCGTTTCAGACCGAGCGAATGGACCCGCGGCAGCACGATCGTATCCCCGTCGCCGGTGACGATGACGGCGGGCGATTCGATCTCCGAATAACGCGGCGCGGTGCGGATGATGTAACCGAGCAGGCGGGCGACATCGGTGGCGTTGGCGCGAAACTGCCAGGGGCGGAGCACCAGCGCGACTCCGGTGCGCCGGACGAAATCGTCCATCGGGCGGTTCGGCGAAAAGACGGCTTTCGTTCCGCGTTCCAGCCGCAGAAGGCCGAGCGGCATGACCAGGGTTTCAGAGAACAAACGGCCGATCAACGGCATGGGCGTCAGGTCGTAGTACCAATCGACGCCGCCCGGCCACGGATGGCTGACCGGAGCAAGGAACAACACGCCGGCGGTCTTGTCCGGATGGTTGAGCGCGAAGGATGCGGCGATGGCGCCGCCGAAGGAATGACCGACGACGATAGCCTTTTCGATGCCGAGTTCTTCAAGCAGGGCCGCGATGGTCGCGGCCTGGCCGTCCGGCAGTTCGTTCGATTTGGGGCCGCGCGCCGACCAGCCATGGCCCGGCCTGTCGACAAAGAGCAGGTCGGCGCGGCCGGCAAGGCGGTCGCGGAATGCGAGCATCTGGTCGACGAGATTGCCGCTGGCGCCATGCAGAAAAACCAGGGGCGGAAGATCGGCCTTTCCATGCGCGGGTTCCAGCAGATAGTGCAGCCGGGTGCCGTTGACGTCGGCGAAATCCCCGACCGGCGGATGGCGGCGTTCGATCAGCCAGACGGCAATGCGGGTGAACAGGGCAAGGGCGGCAAGCAGCGCGGCGAGAGACAGGAGCGCCGCCAGGACAATTTGCATGAAAGCAGTCCTTCGGAGCGGTGGATCAGGCGGGATCGGCGGCGAGTTCGTCGGAAAGGCGGATTACCGCTTCCTGCGCCGACTGCATGGCCGGATAGACGGTGAGCGCGCGTTCCCACGCCTTGAGCGCGGTTTGCTTGCGCCCGGTGCGTTCCAGAATCGTCGCCATTCCGGCCAGCGCGCCGAAATGGCGCGGCTCCAGTTGCAGCGTCCTTTCGATATCGGTCATCGACTTGGCGAAATTGTTCATCGCGTAATGCACGGTCGCGCGGCGGTTCCAGCCTTCGGCGAAATCCGGCGCGCGGATAATCACCTGATCGAGAAAATCGAGCGCGACATTGTATTTCTTTTTCTCGAACGCCTCGTTCGACCAGGTCATCATCAGATCGACGGTGGCGCTTCCGGAGCGGTACCATTCCGACCAGATGCTCTCGGCGACAGTGGAGGCATAGCGGCGGTCGCGCGCCTTCTTCAGCTGTCCGAAGAGTTCATCGAGACGGGATTGTTCCGGTTCGGCGGCCAGCGGAACGTCGTCATAGACCGGTGGCGGGGCGACAAGGTTTTCCTCGGGAACCGGCAACGGTTCCTCAAGGCCGGGGTCCTTGAATTCCTGAACCTGCTGCTGGGCATGCGCGGCCGGCATGGCGGCGGCACAAATGGCGGTCAGGATCAGAAAGCGCAAAAACATCTGCATGCGGGTAACGTATTTCCCGCATCGCAAACGTCAAATGCAAAATTCAGTGATCGGCCGGCAGCCCACAGGCCGCCGCAACGAGCTTAACCCTGACGCGCCTTGTAGCGCGGGTTCTGCTTGTTGATGATGTACACGCGACCCTTGCGGCGAACGAGCCGGTTGTTGCGGTCACGAGTTTTCAGCGCCTTGAGCGAGTTCTTGATCTTCATTGTGTCGCCTATGGTGCCCTTCGCGGGCTCAAACAAAAACGCGCCGGAAGGCGCGTAAAACCAGTGCGGCGGTGGATAACCGCAAAGCCCTGCAAATGTCAACCGATGTGGCCGATAATGCGCGTGAAATGGCCCATTTTGCGGCCAGGCCGGCTTTCGGCCTTGCCATAGTCGTGAACCAGCACGCCGAACTCGCCGGCAAGGACCGGAATGCGGGCGATATCGTCACCGACCAGGTTTTCCATCACGCAATCGGAATGGCGCGCGCCATCGGCAAGACGCCAGCCCGCGATCGCACGGACATGCTGTTCAAATTGCGAAACGGTGCAGGCGGCTTCGGTCCAGTGGCCGGAATTGTGCACGCGCGGAGCGAATTCGTTGGCGCGCAGGCTGCCATCCTTCATGACGAAGAATTCCAGCCCCAGCGTGCCGATATAGGAAAGCGCCTCCGCCAGTTTCGCGGCCATTTTCTTCGCGCGTTCCTCGATCTCCTCCGCCACGCCCGACGGCAGGGTCGAGGTGGCGAGGATGCCGTTTTCATGCACGTTTTTCGGCGGGTCGAAACAGGCAGCCGATCCGTCTTCCGCCCGCGTCGCGATCACCGATATCTCGGCGGAAAACGGCGCGAACTCCTCCAGGATGGCGGGCACGTTGCCGATTTCCCGCATCGCCTCGGACGGAGAGGGGTCGGCGGTCTCGCCGCGGAAGCGGACCTGGCCCTTGCCGTCATAGCCGAGGCGTCGCGTCTTCAGGATGCCTCGTCCGCCGAATTCGGCGAGCGCCGCTTCCAGACCGTCGGCATCGGCGATGTCGCGGAAAGCAACGGTGGGGATGCCGTTGTCGTTGAGAAAGGTTTTCTCGGTGAGCCTGTCCTGGGCGATTTCGAGCGCCTGCGCCGACGGGCGCAACGCCACCTTGCCTTCCAGCCAGCGGGCGGCCTCCAGGTCGATATTCTCGAACTCGTAGGTGACGACGTCGCAACGTTCCGCCAGATCGGAAAGCGCGTCGCGATCATCATAGGCCGCGACGATCTGCTCGTTGCAGAGCTGGGAGGCCGGGCAGTCGGCCTGCGGTTCCAGCACACAGGTCCGGAAGCCCAGCCGTGCCGCGGCGATGGCGAGCATGCGGCCGAGCTGGCCGCCGCCGATGATGCCGATTGTCGCGCCCCTTTTCAGCATGGTCAGGCGTCGTCCGACGGCTGGTTGGCGACAGCGGAAGAGCGGCTGGCGCGCCATGCATCGAGGCGGGCGGCGAGGGCGTCATCGGAGATCGCCAGGATGGCGGCGGCCATCAGGCCGGCATTGGTCGCACCGGCATTGCCGATGGCCAGCGTGCCGACGGGGATGCCGGCCGGCATCTGCACGATGGAGAGAAGCGAATCCTCGCCGGACAGCGCCTTTGACTGGACAGGTACGCCAAGGACGGGAAGCGGGGTCAGGGCGGCGGTCATGCCGGGAAGATGCGCCGCGCCGCCGGCGCCCGCGATGATCACCTTAAAGCCTTGATCCTTCGCCGACTTGGCGAATTCGTACATGCGGTCCGGCGTGCGGTGCGCCGAGACGATCCGCGCCTCGTAGGCGACGCCCAATTCGTCGAGGATATCGGCGGCGTGGCGCATGGTCGGCCAGTCGGACTGGCTGCCCATGATGATGGCGACTTGTGAAGGCATTGTCTGGTTCCGGCGTTCTTGACGTTCAAGCGATTTGGCGTTCAGGCGATGATATCGGGGATGATCTGGTCTTCGAGCTTCTGCAGCTTGTCCTTGATGGCCAGTTTCTTCTTTTTCATGCGCTGGATCTGCATCATGTTGCAGCCGGTCTGCGTCATGGCCTCGATGGCCGCATCGTAATCCGCGTGTTCCTGTTTCAGCCGCGCACATGCAAGCCGCAATTCGGCCTGGTCCTGCTCAGACATGCCCTGTCCTTCTTTTTTTCCGGCCTGACGAGCGCGGAATGCAAGCGTTTCAATTGCAATCTTCTTTGCAACAATTCTCTACCTATTTCCACAGGCTCCTGTTCGACAGAAAGCGGATTTCATGCCACCATTTCAAATCCGGCGAAAACGGCGGGTAACATGGAAGGAGACATGCTGATGTCGATCGAAGCTCACCTTGAATCCCTCGAACGCAAACATGGTGTCCTGGAATCGGAAATCTCTGAGGCGATGTCTCGTCCCGTGCCTGATCAGGCCGAACTGACGCAATTGAAACGCGAGAAACTGAGGGTAAAGGAAGAGATCGAGCGCATTCGATCCGAAACCCGGCACTAGGCGTGCAGCCCGACAACGGACCGGTGCTCAGTCGCCGGTCCAGAACTGATCAAGCCATATATTCAGCGGCATGAAGGCGGCCTCATTGAGCGAGTAAATTCGCCGCGTTCCCTCGGAGTGGGCCGAGACCATATCGGCATCGAGCAGGATTTTCATATGCTGCGAAACGGCGGGCCGCGATATCGGCAGGTTCTCTGCCAGTTCGCCGACCGTGCGTGGAGAGCGGCGCAACTCTTCGAGGATATAGCGCCGGTGAGGGTCAGCAATGGCAAAAAATGAGTCTGATTTACTCATTTAATACGGGTAAGATCAGTCTTACCTCACGTCAAGATGGAAAACTGGTCAATCCGTCGTATACTAGTTTCAGTCCGACGAGAAACACCATCATATACATAAACGGATAAAATACCTGCCTATTCATGTGCTTGACAATCCATGCGCCGGCTATCGTGGCGACTGGCGCAATAGGCATCAGCATGAATGATGTTGCCATATTTGCTGCGTCAAACTGGCCGAGCGCGAAATAGGGCACCAGCTTCACGGCATTGATAACAGCGAAGAATATCACCGAAGTGCCGGTAAACAGCCTGGGATCATGGCCGAGCGGCAGGGCGTAAACCTGGTAGGGCGGCCCGCCGGCATGGGAGACGAAACTGGTGAAGCCGGCCAGTGTGCCCCAGAAGCTCCCCCTGAGCGCATTGTGGGGTTTCGGCTCCGGCGCCGAGGCGCGCAGCCGCAAGCGGACATAATCCGCCACGAACAAGAGAGCGATGACGCCGACCAGCAGCCGCACCTGCGGCACTGTGACCCAGGCGGCGGTGAACCAGCCGATCGCGATGCCCAGTATGCCGGCGGGCACCATGATCTTCAGCGTTTTCAAATCGTAGACACCCCTCCAGGTCCACAAGCCGACGATGTCCATGACGATCAGGATCGGCAGCATGATCGCGGCGGCCTTGACCGGCGATACGACGAGCGCCATCAGCGGTACGCCGATCAGCGCCATGGCGCCGCCTAGACCGCCTTTCGACAGGCCGACAAAGATCACCGCCGGTATCGCGGCCGCGTAAAAAAGGGGATCGGAAATAAAGGGCATTGAGGGGTCCGGTGTCAGCGCCACTTTCCGCGCGAAAGCCCGCAAGTCAATGTACAACCGTGCAATGGCGCAGGTAAGCGCCGCAAAACGGTCGCTTTTGCGGTTGAAGGCGGGGCGCGGGAACCATAGAAGTCCGCCATGACAAACTCTGTAACAGATCGCTGTCGGCTCGTGCTGATCGCTCCCAAAGAAGCGTCGGGAGAAGAATTCGCCCCGAGGCTTGAAGCAGCGCTCGGCGCCGGCGATGTCGCGTCGGTGATCTTTCCCGCCTACGCCATGGACGATGCGGCCTACCAGCGTCATCTGGAACGCTGCGTGCCAATCGCGCAAGCGTCCGGCGCGGCGGCGATCGCCGTCAACGATACACGGGCCTTCGGCCGGTCCGGGGCCGACGGATTGCATGTTGACAGCGGCGCGCAGGATATCGCGGACGCGATCGAAAAATCGAAAGGCCAGTCCATCATCGGCGCCGGGGGGGCGGAGACGCGCCACCGGGCACTGGAACTGGGCGAGTTGCGGCCGGACTACGTGTTTTTCGGCCGCTTCGGTATGGATACACGGCCCGAACCGCACAAGCGAAACCTGGCGCTTGCCGAGTGGTGGGCTTCGATGGTGGAAATCCCGTGCATCGTGCTGGGCGGGGGGTCGCTGGAGACGCTTGGACAAGCCGCGACGACCGGCGCGGAATTCGTTGCCCTGTCGGGCGCGGTGTTCGGCGAAGGAACCGATCCGGCAGCCGCAGTTGCGGAAGCCAACCGCATTCTCGACAGCTACCAGTTCACCGAGGACGCATGACGACGAACCGCAAACCGGCCGCGCGGCATTTCTGGCCTGCCGTTCTTGCCGGGCTCGTTCTTTGCGTGTGGGCCTCCGCCGCCGATGCGGCGGAGAGCAGGGAGGACAGGCCCGATGCCCGGACGGTTGCGCCGTCGCGCTTCGGCGAACGACCGGCGGACGAGGCCTTCGGTGCGTTCCAGCGCGGTCTCTACATGACTGCCCGCAATCTCGCGCTGCCGCGTGCCGAGGCGGGCGATGCAGCGGCGCAAACCCTGCTGGCCGAGATCTACTCGCGCGGGCTCGGCGTTCCACGCGACCTCGAACAGGCCGCCGAATGGTACATGAAAGCCGCCGGGCAGGGCGTGCCGGAAGCCCAATTGCAATATGCGCTGATCCTGCTCAAGGGCGATCCGGACGAGGAAACGAAGGCCGAGGCCCTGGAATTGATGAAGTCCGCCGCCGATGCGGGCAACGGCCATGCGGAATTCAACTATGCGCAATTGCTGGTCAATGGCCGTCCCGGCAGCCAGAACCTGAAAGACGCCTACCGTTATTTCCAGCGCGCCGCGGAAAAGGGGATCGCCGACGCGCAGTATGCCGTCAGCCAGTATCTTGCCAACGGGACGGGCGGAATCGTCAAGGACTCGGCGCAGGCGCGCGAGTGGCTATTCAAGGCGGCGCGGCAGAATTTCGATACGGCCCAGTATGAACTCGGCCAGTGGTATCTGCATGGCATTGGCGGCGAACGCGAGCTCGACAAGGCATATGCATGGACGCTGCGCGCGGCGCGGGCCGGTAACATCGCGGCGCAGGCCGCGGTGGCCAAGCTCTATTGGGGCGGGCTGGGAACGCAACCCGACGAGGGCGAAGCGGCGGCTTGGTATGTCGCCGCCCGGCGCGCCGGGCTGCGCGATCGCGCACTTGACGATTTCTGGGAAGGGCTGACCGAGGAAGAACAACGCTCCGCCATCGACCGGGCCAATCAGTTGCGCTGACGCTGCACCGAAACGCCGCGAGGCGAGCGAAGCGCTTGAAAGATTGGCGCAAGTGTGGTCTTGAACCGCCCAATCTCAAGCCCGACAAGGGCGCAATATCGGTGATCTCAGATGAAAATCAATGGTAACGAAATTCGTCCCGGCAACGTGATCGAACACAATGGTGGCCTGTGGGTCGCGGTGAAGTGCAACGCGGTGAAACCGGGCAAGGGCGGCGCCTTCAACCAGGTCGAGCTGAAGAACCTGATCGACAACACCAAGCTGAACGAGCGCTTTCGCGCCAACGAGACAGTCGAGCGCGTACGTCTGGAGCAGAAGGACTACCAGTATCTCTACGAGCAGGACGGCGCCCTGGTGTTCATGGATACCGAATCCTATGAACAGCTTGAACTGCAGAAGGATTTCGTCGGCGACCGCGCCGCCTTCCTGCAGGACGGCATGATGGTGACGGTGGAGATGCACGAGGAAAGGCCGATTGGCGTCACGCTGCCCGACCAGGTGGTGCTCGAAATCGTCGAGGCCGATCCGGTGGTGAAGGGCCAGACGGCAGCATCGTCCTACAAGCCGGCCGTGATGGAAAACGGCGTGCGCGTGATGGTGCCGCCGTTCATCGAGGCCGGTGAGAAGATCCTCGTCGATACCAACGAAATCGCCTATATCCGCCGTGCCGACTGACCGGCCGGCCTAATTCGCAGACAGCAGCAACGCCCAGGGAAAACAAGCAATGGCCCGCAGCGCATTGATGAACGTGATGATCCAGGCCGTGATGAAGGCCGGACGCGGGCTGGCGCGTGATTTCGGCGAGGTGCAGAACCTGCAGGTCTCGGTCAAGGGGCCGGGCGATTTCGTTAGCCAGGCGGACTTGCGCGCCGAGCAGACGTTGCGCGAGGAACTGCAGCGAGCGCGTCCGGGTTACGGCTTCCTGCTGGAGGAAGGCGGCGAGATCGCGGGCAAGGATGCGCAGCACCGCTGGATCATCGACCCGCTCGACGGCACCACGAACTTCCTGCACGGCGTCCCGCATTTCGCGATCTCGGTCGCACTGGAGCGGCAAGGCCAGATCGTGGCCGCGGTCATCTTCAATCCGGCGACCGACGAACTCTATTCGGCAGAGAAGGGCGCCGGCGCATATCTCAACGACCGCCGGCTGCGCGTCGCCGGGCGCAAGGCGCTGTCCGACAGCATCATCGGCTGCGGCGTGCCGCATCTCGGGCGTGGCGATCACGGCCGTTTCCTCGTGCAGTTGCGCAACGTGATGGGCGAAACCGTCGGCATACGGCGCGCCGGCGCCGCCGCGCTCGATCTCGCCTATGTCGCCGCCGGGCGGCTGGACGGCTACTGGGAAGAATGGATTTCGCCATGGGACATGGCGGCCGGCATCTTGCTAGTGCGCGAGGCGGGCGGTTTCGTCTCCGACCTTTCCGGCGGGACCGACATGTTCGACCGGGGCGATATCATCGCCGGCAACGAGGCGATCCAGAAGGCGTTGCTGGCCACCGTCAACAAGCCGCTTGTGAAAAGCTGAGCGCCTGCCGCGCGGTAACAGCGGATCGTCCTTTTATTTCTGCCAAAATTTTAGCTAAGGTCGCGCCATCCGAAGGGACACAGGCGGCAAGGGAACTGCGCAATGACGAATGGCGAAACCGAACAGACGAGCGCGCCCGCCCAGACACAGGGCCGTTTCGATCCTTATCGCCTGTCCAATCCGCAAGTCTTTCTCCTGTCGATGATCATCTTCCTGGTGATCGTCGGATTCGTGACCGCGATCCTTTACCGTCAGGTTTCGACGGCTTTCGTCACCAATCCGGGCCTGAACGGGCTGATCCTGGGCGTGCTTGCCGTCGGTATCATCCTCGTTTTCCAGCAGGTCATCGGGCTGTTCCGCGAAGTGCGCTGGGTGAATACGTTCCGGACGGGTGACACGGCGCGGCGCGACCCGGTGCTGCTGGCGCCGATGCAAGCGCTGCTGTCGCGACGCCAGGCCGAAACGCTGACGACGATGGCGACACGCTCGATCCTCGATTCGATCGCTACGCGGCTCGACGAATCGCGGGATACGTCGCGCTACCTGATCGGCTTGCTTGTCTTTCTCGGCCTGCTCGGCACCTTCTGGGGCCTGCTGCAAACGATCGGCTCGATCGGATCGACGATCCAGTCGCTCGATCCGGGCACGGGCGACACCAACGACATTCTCGATGCGCTGAAGGCAGGACTCAGTTCGCCGCTTGAAGGCATGGGCACGGCGTTCTCGTCTTCGCTGTTCGGCCTTTCGGGATCTCTCGTTCTCGGTTTTCTCGACCTGCAGGCCGGCCGTGCGCAGAACCGTTTCTACACGGAACTGGAAAACTGGCTGTCCTCGGTGACCGACCCGAATTCCGGCCTCGTCCATCCGGGCGCCGGTGCGGAAGGCAGCCAGGACATGAAGTCGGTCGCCGAGGCGCTGATGACGATGCAGAGCTCGTCCGGCGGAAGCCAGCGCGCAACCGCGGCGATGGCAAGCCTCGCCGAAGGCATCCAGGGGCTGGTGCGCAATATGCGCTCCGAACAGCAGATGATGCGGGACTGGGTAGAATCCCAGGCCGCCGACCAGAAAGCGATCCGCGAGACCCTCGACAAGCTGACCGAGGCGATCGAGAAAAGCGGCAAGGGGAAATAGGCGGTGGCACTCGCCCGCAACCGCCGTCACGACCGGCGCGTCGATTACTGGCCGGGTTTCGTCGACGCCCTGTCGACGCTGCTGCTCGCCATCATGTTCCTGTTGTCAGTGTTCGTGCTGGCGCAGTTCCTTTTAAGCCAGGAAATCTCCGGCAAGGACGCGGTGCTCAACCGGCTCAACTCGCAGATCAACGAGCTGACGCAATTGCTGGCGCTGGAGCAATCCAACCGGCAGGACGCCGAGGATCAGTTGCTGTCGCTGCAGGCGTCGCTCGCCTCGGCGGAGGAGGAAAGGTCGCGGCTCGAAAGCCTGCTGTCCGCGGGCAGCGGCGCAAGTGCGGCCGCAGAGGAACGCATCGGCGAATTATCGCAAACGCTCGACGAGGAACGCCAGATCAGCCAGCGCGCGCTCAGCCAGGTCGAACTGCTCAATCGGCAGATCTCGGCGCTGCGCAAGCAGATCGCGGCGCTGGAGGACGCGCTCGAGGTGTCCGAGCAGCGCGACAGGGAATCGAACGCCAAGATCGCCGATCTGGGCCGGCGGCTGAACGTGGCGCTGGCGCAGCGGGTCCAGGAACTGAACCGCTATCGCTCCGACTTTTTCGGCCGGCTGCGCGAGATCCTGTCCGACCGCGAGAACATCCGCATCGTCGGCGACCGTTTCGTGTTCCAGTCGGAAGTGCTGTTTCCGTCGGGCGCCGCCGATCTCAACGATGCGGGCAAGGTCGAGATGGCGAAGCTCGCCGCCGCGCTGATCGACCTGCAAAAGGAAATCCCCGAAGAGATCAACTGGGTGCTGCGCGTCGACGGCCACACCGATGACGTGCCGATCTCCGGCGGGCGGTTCGAGGACAACTGGGAGCTGTCAAGCGCACGCGCGACCTCGGTGGTGAAGTACCTGATCGAGGAAGGCGTTCCGCCGCAGCGCCTGGTCGCGGCCGGCTTCGGCGAGTACCAGCCGCTCGATCCGGAGGACAGCGACGAGGCGCGCGCCCGCAACCGGCGCATCGAACTCAAGCTGACCGAGCGCTGAGCCGGGCGGCGTGCGCCGTGGCCGGCGGACGCCGCCGTTTTGTGCGGATTTCCTCGGCGTTGAACCGCCATGCGCCATAAACCAGGACGCTGGCTGTGCCAAAGCCGATGGCGAGTACGATCAACTTGATGATTTCCATGTTTCTATCCCGTATTCGGCGCGTTCGATCGGTCGGCGTCGGCCGGCTGATTTTCAGCCCGCCTCGGCCCTGCGTTCAAGCCGCTGCCCCACGGCCAGGGCGTTCTCGATGCCGGCGATCTCGTCGCGCAGTTTGAGTTTCATGCGCTTGAGCAGGGTCAGCCGCAGTTGGTCCGGACGCGGACGCGCCAGTTCGCCGTCAATCTTGGATTCCAGAATGTCGTGGCGGACCCTGAGGGCGTGAAGTCTTGGATACATGGGCGTTCTCCTTGCTGTCACGGAGAACATCTGGTTAGGCCGATTGATAGTTCAAATCGATTGTCTATATCGGGTCGATAGAGGGAGCCTATCCATGCCGTTCCGGCCATCACCCCGCCAACTCGAATATCTGATCGCGCTCTGCGAGACCGGCCATTTCGGCGCGGCTGCGCGGCTGTGCCATGTTTCGCAGCCGACGCTTTCAACACAGCTGCAATTGCTGGAAGAGCAACTCGGCGCCACGCTGATCGACCGTTCGCCGGGCCGCGCCCGGCTTACGCCGACCGGCGAACAGGTGATCGTCCTGGCGCGGACGGCGCTGGCTTCGCTCGACGAAATCGTCGGTGTTTCGCGTCATTCCGCCGGACAGCTCGGCGGCCTTATCAGGCTCGGAGTGGCGCCGACCTTCGGACCTTATTACCTGCCGCACCTGTTGCCGCATCTGCATGGCGTCTACCCGGATCTCGAAATTTACATTCGCGAAGACCGCCCGCAAGCGCTGGAAATGACGGTGGCCGACGGTTCGATCGATTGCGCGCTGGCGCCGCAACCCGAAGACCGCGACAGACTGGAGTACCGGGAACTGCTGATCGAGACGCTTCATCTCGGCATGGCGTCCGATCATCCGTTGGCAAAGGCGGATCAGGTGCGCGCGGACATGCTGGCCGGCGAGCGCATGCTCACGCTGGGGCCGGGACATCGGCTCAGCCGGAGCGTTCGGGCACTCTGCGCGGAATCGGGTGCGATACTGCGGGAGGAATATGAAGGGACGAGCCTCGACGCGCTGCGCCAGATGGTGTCGATCGGGATGGGGCTTTCGCTGTTTCCCGATCTTTATGCCGCGTCCGAATTCGCCCGGCGCGAGGAGCAGGTCGTGTTGCGGCAGATCGTCGACTGGCCGCTAAAGCGGTCGGTCGGTCTTTACTGGCGCAAGGGACATGTGCGCGGGGCGCATTTCGGACGGTTCGGCGAGGAATGCCGGCGCATTGCCGACGAGATCGGCGGCGGACGCGGTAAGGCGCTTGCCTGACCGCGCCTATTCGGCAGCTTCCTCCAGCGCCTTGGCGCCGTCGTGGAACTGAAGTTTCGCCAGCCGCGAATAGACGCCGTTCTTGCGCCGCGACAGCGAGGCATGGGTGCCTTCCTCGACGATATGACCGTCCTGCATGACGAGGATGCGGTCGGCTTTCAGGATGGTGGCAAGCCGGTGGGCGATGACGATGGTGGTGCGGCCCTGCATCAGTTTCTCGAGCGCCATCTGGACAAGCTTCTCGCTTTCGGCGTCGAGCGCGGATGTCGCCTCGTCGAGCAGCAGAATTGGCGCGTCGCGCAGGATGGCTCGTGCGATGGCGATGCGCTGGCGCTGGCCACCGGAGAGCGTCAGGCCGCGCTCGCCGACCTCCGTGTCGTAACCGTTCGGCAGCGCCTCGATGAAGTCGTGCGCCTGCGCCGCCTTCGCGGCCTCGATCACGGCCTCGCGGGTGGCCCCGGGACGGGCGAAGGCGATGTTGTCGGCGGCGGTGCCGGAGAAAATCGTCACGTCCTGCGGCACGATGGCGTAACGCGCGCGGGCCTCTTCCAGCGCGGCTTCGCGCAGGTCGACGCCGTCGATCAGGATGCGGCCGGCCGTCGGGTCGTACTGGCGCAGCAGCAGGGCGAAGATCGTGCTCTTGCCGGCGCCGGAGGGGCCTGCCACTGCGACCGTTTCGCCAGGCTCGATTGAAAAATCGAGCCCCTTGACCGCGCTGTCCCCGGGGCGAGTCGGATAGGCGAAGGAAACTTCCTCGAATGCGACCGCGCCGCCTGCCGGCACCGGCATCGGTTTCGGGTTTGCAGGCGAGACGATGGCCGGCTCCTCGTCGAGAAGCTCGGCAAGCCGTTCGGCGGCGCCGGCGGCCTGCTGCAATTCGCCCCAGACCTCGGAAAGCGAGCCGAGGGCGCCGGCGGCGAAGACGGCATAGAGCAGGAACTGGCCGAGCGTGCCGGGCGACATGGTACCGCTCAGGACGTTCTGCGCTCCGATCCACAGAACGGCGACGACGCTGGAAAACACCATGAAAATGGCAAAGGCGGTCAGCGCCGCGCGGGCCTTTGCCGAGGTGCGGGCGGCATTGAAGGCGGTTTCGACCGCGCGGCCGAAACGCGACGTCGCCAGCGCCTCGTTGGTGAAGGCCTGGAAGGACCGTACCGAACCGATCGCCTCGCTGGCATAGGCGGTGGCGTCGGCCAGCGTGTCCTGGGCCTTGCGCGAGCGGGCGCGGACGCGACGGCCGAAGGCGACAATGGGCAGGACGATGACGGGGATGGCGGCGATGACGACGCCGGACAGCGATGGCGAGGTGATAACCATCATGGTCAGCGCGCCGAAGCACAGGATGATGTTGCGCAGCGCGACCGAGGCGGTGGCGCCAACCGCGGATTTGATCTGTGTCGTATCGGCGGTCAGCCGCGAAACGATTTCGCCCGACATCGCGCTGTCGAAGAAGGAAGAGGAAAGCGTCATCACATGGGAGAAGACATCGCGGCGCACATCGGAGACGACCCGTTCGCCGAGCGTGATGACGAAATAGTAGCGGCCGGCGCTGGCGATCGCCAGCAGGGCGGCAAGCACCACCAGCATGGCGAAGTAGTTGTTGATCAGCTGTCCGTCGGCATCGGAGAAACCGTGGTCGATCATGCGGCGGACGGCGGTGGGCAGCGACAGCGTCGTGGCCGCGGCCATGACCAGCGAAATGCCGGCGCCGATGACAAGGCCCTTGTAGCGCATCAGGTAGGGGCCCATTCTTGCCAGCGGGCGCAGGGCCTGGCGTTTGCGTTCGCCGGTTGCGCTTCGCGCCGTATCAGTCATGTCGTTTCCATCCCGTCTTCTGGCCGGGTCGAGCCCGGTTGGAATTCCGTCTTGCGCCGGTCTTGAGCTTCTGCCGTGGGTGATGTATAGGCTCCGCATCTTTTTGGGAAGCCGTGGCCAAAGGGCGCACGGCTTTCATGTTTCAGACTGGCGGGTTGATGGCGCGAGCGCCGGGATATCAACCGCCCGCAAGGCAGGACAAGGACCATGAAGGCTGATATCCATCCCGACTACCACACGATCAAGGTCGTGATGACCGACGGCACCGAATACATGACCCGTTCGACATGGGGCGCCGAGGGCGAGACGCTCAACCTCGACATCGACTCCAAGTCGCACCCGGCATGGACCGGCGGCCAGCAGAACCTGCTCGACCGCGGCGGTCGTGTGTCGAAGTTCAAGAAGCGTTACGAGGGCCTCGGCGTCTGATCGCAGGCATTTTTCGGAATCAAAAAGCCCGGGCAAAATGCCCGGGCTTTTTTGTTGCCGATTGTAATTTCTTCCAGGGCTCAGCGCGCGGCGAAGGCCGTGCGCAACAGTTCGAGCTGGGAGCCGACCGGATTGTCGTTGTAGACCGGTGCGCGATCCGTCGTTTCCTCGGGCGCGCCGAAAAGGTCCTGGTCGAGCCGGTAAACGTAGGACTGCAGGCGCAGCGAGCGGTTGACCAGCAGACGGAAGGCTTCGGGAAGCTCGTTCCAGCCATTCGCCGTCAGCTTCGCAGACGAGGTGTCGAGGCGGATCTTCTTCTTTTCCGCCAGCATCTGGTCGCGGTTCATCTCGCCGGTATTGAGCGCGCGCTGCAGCAGCAGCCAGGATGCGATCTGCATCAGGCGCGTCGTCAGGCGCATGGATTCGGCGGCATAGAGCGTCGCGGCGACGCGGCTCAGCCGCTTGGCCTCGGTGCGGCCCTCGCCATCGAGATAGGCCGCGGTCTCCTCGACCAGGCCCATGCCATCGGCATAAAGCTTCTTGAACGCGGCCGAAGACGCTTTGCGCTCGATGAAATTAATCGTGTTGTTTGACCGCGTGACCAACTCAGACATACCCGCAACCCTGCCCATTACTCTTCGCCGCTTTTGTTCTCGAATTCGGTGTAAGCGCTGCGGCGTCCCAGCACACTCGCATATTGCCGGTGTGCACAGTTCAGCGCAAGAACATGCTTAATGCAAGGTTAACGGGCGGGGCGGGCTGTGCCGGGATGGGGC
>Ga0272444_10000066_pt1 | contig 138987 bp, 123 predicted proteins | sample SSMForm13_FD_201033 | JGI IMG/M metagenome (GOLD analysis project Ga0272444, IMG submission 201033) | Marine sediment archaeal communities from Little Sippewissett salt marsh, Falmouth, MA, United States - SSM-Form-13 | ecosystem: Environmental > Aquatic > Marine > Wetlands > Sediment ...
CATTCACGCCATGGAATGCGTTTTCATCTCGGTTTCCCCGGAGTCCGCTGCCGGGGGATTCAAGGGCCCCATGTCTTCTGCTTTGTCTTCGGCGTAGGCCGCAGGCCACGCAATGGTCAACCGAGTCCCCCAGCCCTCCCGGCTCACGATTTGGATGGTTCCACCGTGGCTTTCCACAATGCCGAGGCTCAAGGGCAGCCCCAGGCCCGTTCCATCGTCCTTGGTGCTGAAAAAGGGATCGAACACGCTGTTCAACTCACTCTTGGGGATGCCCACACCCGTGTCTCGAATCACGATTTTGGCCTCGGCCGGGCCGTCCGGCGGCATGCCTTCCCTGGAGAGGCCCGTTGAAAAGCGTACCTCTCCGCCTTGGGGCATGGCGTCCATGGCGTTGACCATGAGGTTGATGACCACCTGCTCCATCTGGTGCGGGTCTACGAGGAGAGGGGGCATGTCGGGATCCAGGTTGTTGTGAAAGACAATGCTCTGCTGGCGCGCCTGCTCCTCAAAGAGCCCCTGTGCGGAGAGGATGATGCGATTGATGTCCGTGGGCACCCGCTTGGGTTCGCTCTGCCTGGCAAAGGTGAGGAAATCCGTCACAAAGGCGTTCAACCGGTCCATCTCTTCACTCAGGAGCCCGGTGTACTCCTGGATCAGCGCATCATCCGAGCGGCGCTTCCGAAGCAGCACGATGGCGCCCTTCATGGCGTTGAGCGGGTTGCGGATCTCGTGGGCCACGCCTGCGGAAAGGCGTCCCAGGCTGATCAGCTTCTCCGACCGGACCAGTTCGTTCTGAATCCGGGCAAGGTTCCGGACCATGCGGTTGAAGGCGCTGGTGAGATCGCCCAGCTCGTCCCTGGAGCGAACCGGGATCTCCTGGCTCAGATCGCCGCCGGCGATGCGGTGGGTCGCACTCACGAGGTCGCGCACGGGCTTGAGCATGTAGTAGGAGAGAAGGCTCACCCCAATTACGGCCAGGGCGAGAATGAGCAGCACGACTTGAAGAACGCGCGTCTGGATCAGGCTCGCCTCTTTTCGAAACTCGCTTTTCGGATTCGTCACGGCCAGGGACCACCCCATACCGGCAATGGGTGCAAAGGCCGCCAGCTTCGCCTCCTTGCCGTAGTGGTACCCCATCCACCCGATGGATCCCGTGATCATGCGGCGCACCAGGTCGGAAATGCTCGGGTCCGGGTAGGTCCCCAGCTCGTGCGCATAAGGCGCGAACTGAGGGTGGGCAAGAATTCGGCCCTCCCGGTCCACGAGAAAGGCATAGCCCTTTTCGCCCACCTGGATGTTGCGCACCACCGTGCGGATGGCGTCGAAGTCCACGTCGATCACCACGATGCCCACGAACTCGTTCCAGGCCGAGAAAACGGGCCTTGCCCAGTGCATGAGATATCCCTGTTTCTCTTCGGAGAAGGTGACCTTTGAGGTACGTATCTCCTCACTCACGGAGGAGCGGATTCGTTCGAAAAAGCCTGCCGGCAGGGTCTTCTGAACGGGAGGGCTTTCGCCTGTTGCTCGAACCTTGATCCGCTCTGCACCCGAAGGGTCGATGAAGCGGACCTGGTAATAGGTGCGGGCACGCTCGATGAAGTCCTGAAACAGCCGCACAATGCTGTTCCGGTTGAACTCGGCCTCGGCGCTCAGCCGGAACGAACGGGCCAGATGGTAGTCATTGAGGACCGGCAGGCTGGAGATGGTGTTCAAGTCCAGTCGACACGTGTAGAAGATATCGTCGATCCGTGCCGCTGTGGCCTGTACCTTGGCCATCTGCTCCTGGCGGACGAGCCGGTTGACCCGCTCCACAGAGGTCCGGTAGGAAAAGTATCCCGCTGTGGCGATGGGAAGGCAGACAAGCGGCAGAATGAGCAGCAGAAGCTTGAAGGAGATGGAGAATCGAAATTTCATGGTCCCCGGCCCGGTTTCTCGTGTATGAAGAGTAGGACATGGTCCGAGGGGTGTCAACCGGGAAGCCCGACTTCTTCCCGGTTTGGGCTTTGGCTTCGTGTGTGATATAAACGAACGAACGCGGTCGAGATCGAGGCCCGGTCACAGGGCGATGGGGAGGATCCGACCGGGATGATCCCAATCGAAATAGGGATCGGGATCCCGAAGAAATCAATCCCATGCGTCCACTTGTACGGCCTGAAACGGAGTACCCATGCATCGTCTTTTTCGCATCGCCCTTCTGGCCCTGATCCTCCCTGCGCTCTCGTGGACGTTTTCCTCGAAAAGCGCCTTCTGCCGCGAAGAGGTCGTCCTGGGCGTGGCCACCTCCCTGGGCACTTTGGAAGGGCGGGAAAGCCACATGGCGGTTCGGCTGGCCGCCGAGGAGATCAATCGGGCCGGGGGGATTCGCGTGGGAGACCGGCGCTTTCCCATTCGAGTCGCTGCGGTGGATCTCGAAGACGCTTCCATGTCCACTCCCATGGACGAGATTCTGCAAAGGCTGGAGCGGTTCCTGATCACGGAACGTGTCGATGCTATCGCGGTGGGATTCTTCCGCTCGGAGGCCCTCCTGGCCGGCATGGACCTCATCGCCCGTCACCGCACCCCGCTCCTCGGGACCATTGCCATGTCCCCGGCCTCGGAAGCCAAAATCCTCGAGTCCGAAAAATACCGTCCTGTTTTCCGCCTCTGTCTGAACTCGCGATACCTGGTCGAGTACCTCATTCAGACCATGAAGTTTCTCCGAAAAAGGTTCGGGGTCGGCCGGGTCTACATCCTGAACCAGGACGTAGCCTGGGCACGGACCACGGTTTCCCTCATGCTCAAGGTCTACTTCGAGAAGGCGGGATGGGAGGTCCTGGGAATGGACATCTATCCCACGGGAACGGCGGACTTCACGGAGAGCCTCGAGGAAGCGCGCGGGCTCGGTGCGGATGTGATCTTGCCCGTCTTCGACATGCCCGAAAGCGAGGTCCTGGTCCGGCAGTGGAACCGAATGGGACGCCAGGCCCTGCTTTGCGGATTCATCTCTCCCCTGGGAGGGCCGGGGGCTTGGAAAGCCTTTCAGGGGGGTATCGAGGGTGCGCTCAACGTGGTCTTTGAGCTGGGCAATGTGCCTTCGGGGGCCTATGCTCCGGCTGAGAGGTTCTACGAGGCCTTCCAGAAGCGATATGGCAAGGCCGTGGAGGCGGGGCACGGTCCCGCGCCTGCCTACGATTCGGTCTACGTCCTGGCCGAAGCCATGGAGCGGGCGGGCACCCTGGATTCGGACGCCGTGATTCGAGCCCTGGAGAGAACCGACCGGCAGGGGGCCATGGGCCGCATTCGCTTTCACAGGGGTCACCAGGTGATCTTCGGCAAAGATCCGTTTCAGGAGGCCCTGGCCTGCGTCATCCAGTGGAACGGGGAGGGCGGGCGCCGAGTGGTGTATCCCCCATCCATTGCAGAGGGAGAGATCGCACTTCCAGGGCCCGTTTCAATGCCGTAAAGAGGCCCGGAAAGCACAGGCCTCATCCGGGAAAATTGGAAGCGCAGGGACCTTGGAAAGACATGTGTGCGGAATGGTGAAGAGCTCCTGGGAAGGATGTCACTTTTCGTAACACGAGGGTCTTTGCCCGAGAGCCACGGTGCATCCCCTTCTCGTGCGCGAGCTAGAAAAGGCCAGGATTTCAGTGTTACGAAAAGAAACAAATCGATTTCCGGGCACGTTTCCGTATTTTGCTAACCGACTGATATCGATAGAGTATCCCGGTTCACTCCACCGGCATGCCCTTTGCAGAACGTGAAGACATGTGGAACCCTCAACCTCTTGCCGGGCGGTCCCCAGGGCGGGGCGGCTCACCGAAGAAGGAGGAACATGATGAAGCGCATCCTGTCTGTTTCGATTCTTGTGCTCTCCCTGATGGTTGTTTGGGGAGTCCCTGCCAACCCTGTCCAGGCTGAGGAGGAGCCCATCATTCTCGGTGTGCCTACCTCCCTCGGCTTTCTCGAGGGGAAAGAAGGGCTCTTCTGTGTCAACATGGCGGTGGATGAAATCAACAAAGCCGGCGGCGTGGATGTGGGAGGAGTGAAACGCCCGTTCAAGGTCGTTGCGATCGATGCGCGCGGAGCCGAGCCCGGCGTGCCTGTGGCCGATGTGATACGGGCCCACAAGAAGGTGATCCTGGAGGACAAGGCGGACTTTGTCGTGTTCGGGTCCTTCCGCTCGGAGTGCGCCATTGCCTGCATGGACGTGGTGGGACAATACAAGAAGCCCATGATTCTGGGGACGGCCATGTCCCCGGGCATGGAGGCCAAGGTCAAGAAGGACTACGACAAATACAAGTACACGTTTCGGACCTGCCTGAATGCGGTGTTTCTTGTGAAATACCTCGCCGGGACCATGGGGTACATGAACAAGCAGTTCGGGTTCAACAAGGTGTTCATTCTGAACCAGGACGTGGCCTGGGCGAGAGCAACGGGCGACATCATGATTAAGAAGTTTTTTGAGAAAGCCGGATGGGAGGTTGTGGGGAGGCAAGCCTACCCGACCGGGGCCTCCGACTTTTCCTCGTCCCTGATGAAGGCCCGCGCAGGCGGGGCCCAGGTGATTCTTCCCATCTTCGACATGCCCCAGAGCGGCATCCTGGTCAAGCAGTGGAAAGCCATGCAGATTCCCGCCGTGATGGCCGGGTTCATCTCTCCGCTGGCAGGGCCCGGATCCTGGGAGCTCTTTGACAAAAAGATCGACGGTGCCATGAACTGCATCTTCGAGGTCGGCAACATGCCCGTGCCCAAGGTTCCCAAGTCGGTGGAGTTCTATAACAAGTACAATGAACGCTACGGAAAGCCCCTCGAGGCGGGCCACTCCCCGGCCCCGGCCTATGAGATGGTCTACGTGCTCAAGGAGGCCATTGAGCGCGCCGGGTCCGTGGACGGCGATGCCGTGGTGGCGGAGCTCGAGAAGACGGACCGCATGGGCGCCATGGGCCGGATTCGGTTTAATGACGGCCATCAGGTGGTTTACGGGGAAGATCCTGCAGAGACGGCCCTGGGATGCATGTTCCAGTGGCAGGACGGCAAGCGCGTGGTGGTGTACCCCGAGAGCGTGGCCGAAGGTAAAATCCGTCTGCCGGAAGGGTTGAAGGCGGTGAAATAGCCGTTTCGGCGTGTATTCATTTTTCCCCGCGGTCGTGCCGGGTCCTGATGCGGCCAGCGCGATCGCAGGGATCTCCTCCGGAACAGGGGGCGATTCATGTTTGTGGGCACCCTCGTCTACGGGTTCATCAACAGCGCCATTCTGGCCCTGGTCGCGCTCGGGTTCAATCTGACCTTCGGGATCAGCGGGGTCGCGAACTTCGCCTATGGCGCGCTCTACATTTTTTCAGGCTTCCTCACCTGGATCCTTCTGAACTCCCTGGGGGTCCCCTATCTGGTCTCCGTGGTGGCGGCCATTGTCTGCTCCGGGCTCCTCGGGCTCCTGATCTATTACGTGGTGATCCTTCGGGTCAAGGGCCTGGCGCTTTCCGAGGTCATGGCCACGTTCGGCCTGGGGCTGGCCATCATGGAGCTCTTCCGGTACTTCGATTTCGTGGGGTTCCGCTACACGCTCCCGGTCTTCTTTGACGGCAGCCTGGTGGTGGGGCCGGTGTTCATCGACTATCAACGTATCATCATCGGGGTCATTGCCGTGGCGCTCACCGTTTTTCTGTGGTGGTTCACCCGCCACACCCGGATCGGGCTCGCGTTTCGGGCCATTGCCCAGGACGAGCGCACGGCCTTGACCTTCGGCATCGACTCCGACCGGATCGGTGCGCTCAGCATGGCCTTTGGCGCGGCCCTGGCTGCGGTGGCGGCCATTGTCATCCTTCCGCTGGGCACCATTGCCGTGGAAGGCGGTTACGAGGTCCTCATCAACGCCCTGGCGGTCTGTATCGTGGGCGGTCTGGGCAGCACCGTAGGCATCCTGGTGGCCAGCGTCATCATCGGCTTTGCACAGACCTTCACGGCCAACTACCTGGAGCCGCACTGGATGTTCCTGGTCAGCCTGATCGCCATCGCCCTGGTGCTCGTGGTGAAGCCTTCGGGCATCTTCGGGCAGCAGAAGGAGCTCGAGGAACGGATATAATGAGGGAACGGAAAGCGGAATAGGGCATTATGGAAAAACGCAAGGAGAGAATCGACCGGGGAATCAAGGCCCGCTCCGAGGACATCTTCGCCCTCACGAGCTGGCGCGAAATGCTCTACCTGCTCGCGCCCCGGGCCCTCCCCGTGGTAGGGCTCCTGGTGGTCATCCCGCTGACGAGCGCTTACTGGCAGGAGGTGTTCATCTCCACGTCCGTGTACGCACTCCTGGCCATCAGCTGGGACCTCCTGATCTCCGCAGGGCTGGTCTCCCTGGGCCAGGCCCTGTTCTACGGGGTGGGTTCCTACATCGCCGGCTCGCTGAATTACTACTGGGGCCTCGGGCCCCTCTGGACCCTGCCCATTGCCACGGTGGTGGGCGGCGCCCTCTCTACGGTGATGCTGCTCCCGGTCCTGAGGCTTCGGGGCATTTACTTTGCCATGGTCACCCTGGTCCTTCCGCTTATGTTTCTGCGCCTGGTCGAGGCCACGCGGATCCTGGGCGGCACCGAAGGCCTGACCGGGCTCACGCCCTTTCCCTCGGCCACCTTCGCGCTCTTCGTCGTGCAGCTGGCTGTGTTAGGTGCGCTTTTCGGGTTCCGTCGCCTCATGAGCTCGGACTACGGCCTGGTAATCAAGGGCATCAACGACAGCGACCGCGCCGTCATGAGCGCGGGCATCAACATCTACTGGCGCAAGACCCAGGTTCTGTTCCTCGGCGCATCCGTGGGGGCCTTTGCCGGGGCCTTTGGCACGCACTTCGACATGTTCGCCGGCATGCCCGGCTTCGCCCTGGACTACTCCATCATGCCCGTGGCCGCGGCCGTGGTGGGGGGCATGGGGACCTTTGCAGGCCCTCTGGTGGGGGCCTTCATCCTGGTCCCGCTCTCCGAGGTGCTGCGGGCCCTGGGCACGCTGCGCATCGTGTTCTACGGGCTCTTCCTGGTGATCTTCGTGGTAGGCGTGCCCGAGGGGATCTTTCACTACGTGCAGCGTAAATATCATCAGTTCGAACGATGGGTGGTGGTGGAATGAACACGGAAAACGGCCCATTGCTGAAAGTCTCCAAACTGAGCAAGTCCTTTGGCGGGGTCATGGCCGCCTTTGACATCAGCTTCGAGGTCAAGAAAGGCGAGCTCCTGGGTATCATCGGCCCCAACGGGTCGGGGAAGACCACGCTGGTGAACCTGATCACCGGATTTGTCAAGCCGGACTCGGGAAGGGTGGAGTACCGGGGCCGGGACATCACGGGCTGGGCCCCCTACCGGATCGTGGGCCTGGGGGTGGCACGGACCTTCCAGATGGTCCGCCCGTTCTACCAGCTTCCCGCGTTCAAGAACCTCATCGTGCCGCTCTCGTCTCCCAGGGTGAAGAAGCTTTCCGGAGGTCGGTACGGTGACCGGGACGCCGTGGCCCTCGATCTTCTCGAGGAGGTGGGATTCGAGCGGGACGCCCGGGTCGCCTACAAGACGGCCGGCTCGCTTCCCCAGGGGTATCTCAAGCGGCTGGAGCTGGCCAAGGGCATGGCCCTCCGGCCCGACCTGGTCATCCTGGACGAGCTCTTCTCCGGGCTGAGCCTCGCCGAGGTGGCGAGCATCGTGCCCATCATCGAGAAGCTCGTGCTCCAGGGTAAGACCATTATTATGATCGAGCACCGGCTCAAGGAGCTCTTCCGCATCGCGGACCGGGTCATGGTGCTCAACTTCGGCGAGAAGATCGCAGAGGGGGCGGGCAGCGAGGTCATGGAGAGCGATGCGGTCAAGCAGGCCTACCTCGGCAGTGAAACCTAGACCGCATCCCGGACACGCAGAGAAGGATACGCTATGCTTTCCGTCAAGAACCTGATGGTGTTCTTTGAAAACGCCCTGGCGCTGAACGACTTCAGCATGGACATCCAGGAGAGACAGATCGTCGGCGTGATCGGGTCGAACAGCGCAGGTAAGACCACCCTCATGAACACCGTCTCCGGGCTGATTATCGACATGCGGATCAAGGAGAACCGCCGGGGCGGGGAGCGCATCAATGTCTACGGTGAAATCACCTATCGAGGAGAGGACATCACCCAGGTTCGCCCGAACGAGCGCGTGCGCAAGGGGATCGTGCTATGCCGTGAAAGACACCCGGTCTTTCCGGAGAGCGATGTGGTGGAGAACCTGAAGATCGCTGGATACCTTCGCAGCCGCAGTGAGAAGCGTGAAGGCGTGGACCGGGCCTTTCAGCTCTTTCCTGCGCTCAAGAAGCTCAGGACCCGCAAGGCCGGTTTCCTGAGCGGCGGGGAGCAGCAGATGCTGGCCATCGGCATGGCGCTCGTGGTGAAACCCGAGCTGCTCCTCCTGGACGAGCCCCTCCTGGGCCTGAGCCCCATGATGCAGAAGCTCCTGGTGGAGGCCATTGTGGCGCTCAGGAACGAATCCGGCATCACCGTGGCCCTGAGCGAGCAGTTCGCCAGGCCCGTCCTCCCCATCATCGACTTCGGATACGTGATCGAAAACGGCATGCTCTCGCTCACCGGGACGGGAGAGGAGCTCATGGACAACTCAGAGGTCAAGGCCGCTTACTTCGGAGTATAGGGACGGATCCTATGAAACGGGAACTACCTTTTCCAAACACATTCGAGGCCTTTCGGAATGCGGTGGAAAAACACGGGGACAAAACCGCCGTCGTCTACCTGGGCACCCGTTACAGCTACCGCAAGATGCTTCAGTTGGTGGAAGGCTTTGCCTGGTCGCTCCAACAGCGGGACATCGGCGAAGGCAGCCGCGGCATCCTCTACCTTCCCAACAGCCTCCAGTGGGTCATCGCCTGGTTGGGCACCCAGCGGGCCGGGGCCGAGATCGTTCCCATCACGCCCATCTACACGGTTCACGACCTCGCCTATATCGCCAATGACAGCCAGTCCACGTTCATCGTGTGCGCGGACACCAACTACGGCTACGTGAAGCAGGCCCAGGACGAGACCGGGCTGAAGACCGCGATTGTCTGCCGCCTGTCGGACATGCTGCCCTGGTGGAAGCGCCTCTTCGGCTGGGCATTCGACAAGGTGCCCCGGGGAAAGGCCTCCTGGAGGGGAGGGGATACCGTCTCGTTCCGCTCCATGGTCATGAAAGGAAAAGGCAAGGCCGGCCTCCCGCCCCTGAAAAAGCAGGAGCAGGACACCATGGAGATCCTCTACACCGGCGGGACCACCAAGTTTCCCAAGGGCGTTCCCATGTCCCACGGCCTCTACATGGAGTCCGCCCTGGAGCAGATCACGTGCAGCGACTGCCTGTTCCCCCCGGAGAAGGCCGTAGTGATCGGCACGGTGCCTCTCTTTCACATCCTCGGGCAGACCACGGCCCTAAGTACCCTTCTCATGGGAGGGACCATCATTCTCATGCCCAAGGTAAATTTGGACGCCATCTTTGACGTGGTCCAGCGTTACAAGGCCACCACCCTGATCGGTGTGCCCACCCTCTACCGCATGATCCTGGAGCACGATCGCCTGCACCTGTACGACCTGAGTTCTCTCACGTACTGCTTCAACGGGGGAGACGTCCTTCCGGTCGAGGTGAACGAACGCTGGCGCAAGACCTTTGGGAGGCCCATCTATCAGGGCTACGGCGCCACCGAGACCTGCGGCGGGGTGACCATGTGCCCCACGGACTGTGAAAATCCCGTCAGGAGCATCGGCAAGGTCGTCCCCAGCAAAGAGGTCCGCATCGTGGACACCGAGACCCTCGAGCCGGTGGACAAGGACACCCCCGGGGAGCTCCTGGTCCACTCCGAGCGCATGGTGCGTGCTTACTGGAACAAGCCCGAGGAAACGGCCGAGGCCTTTGTAGAGCTGGACGGGAAGCTCTTCTACCGCACGGCCGACGTGATCTCCGAGGACGAAGAGGGGAATCACTACTTCGTCGACCGCACCGTGGACACCATCAAGCACAAGGGCTACCGGGTCTCCTCCTCCGAGGTGGAGTCCGTGCTCCAGGAGCACCCCTCGGTGATCGGGGCCTGCGTGGTGGGACTCCCCGACCCGAAGGTGGGCGAGCGCATCAAGGCCTTTGTGGTCCTCAAGGAGGACGTCAAGGGCATCACCGGCTACGACCTCATCCGCTGGTGCAGAGGCAAGCTGGTGGACTACAAGATCCCCCAGTACATCGAGTTTCGGGACATGCTGCCCAAGAGCAAGGTGGGGAAGCTCCTGAGAAGGGAGATTCGAAGCGAGGAGAAGCGAAGGGCGGAGTCCTGACACAACACAATGCCTTCCTCCCTCTATTCAGACGAAATCACAAAGAATCATCAGGAATCCTTTCCAAATATCGTTTGACTACCATCGGGATGCCTCCCCCGACGAAATCGACAAGATACCCATTTTTCAAATTGATTTTGCTATTTTCTGCCCACTCTGCAATCGTTTGAGTGTTATTGCCCAATCTTACCACGCGATCTCCCTCTTTACGAAGAATATCACTCATTTTTTCTACGGAAATAATACAACCCTCATAGGTCCGAACATTTATCTGTACTTGATTAAAATGTTGAACTTGTTTCATATAATATTCATAATCCACAAAATATAAGCCTATTAAGGCATAAAGCTTCCCCTCATGACTCGCTTCTTCGATTAAATCATGAAGCAGTGATTTGGAATTTGTATGTTTCAGTAATATTTTTAGAGCTATCAAGGTTTCAGGCGTTTTTCCGGCAACACCTATCGGCCCCTTTGTGAAGTATTCGGCGTTTTTCAGAAGGGAGTATTCCTTTTCAATATGATCTGCATTGCCTATGCTAAATAGAATGAATACAAGAATAAAAGAAAGCGAGATCGCCTTTTTCATTGGGAAACCTCCATATTTTAAGGTGTTTTATTGATTCCTCCAGAAAAGGGGCTCTCCCATTCACTCCCATGCAACCTTTTATACTGAACCGGAATCCATGACGAATTCTGACTCCCCCCAAATCGCGGACCCATTCATCTTTCCATTGAACCCATCTCCCATTTCGATGGATGCTTTGCCCATGCTTTTCTCGAACGCTCCCTATCGGGCATGTGTGAAAACACAAAACCCTGCCTTTTTCGGAGAAGCAGGGTCTCTGGCGGCTCGGCACATCGCTCCCTCGCAGGGGCAGGCGCTGTCGATTCTCGTGGAACGTGAAGATTCCGGATAATCTCAGTATCCTGAAAAGAGAAGAGAAGTTCAATATGAAACAGCTTCTTTTCCACGCGCGGGGCGGAGGAGATCTCGTTCCGGCTTTCCATCGTTTTCAACACATCCAATAGAGTCAAAACCGTTCTCCAGGTGTATTGAATAGGCCTTTGAGCCAAGTATCATCTTGCCTTTTCTTTTATCTTTTTATTCCATTATATGATGTGATCTATTCAAGCTTGACATGCAGGATGTTTCCACCTATGGTGCCCTACCGAAAAAGAAGGAGGATCCCCTGATAGTGTGATAGAATTCAAAAATTGCTGAAAATATCCATCGAAAAATACCATCAACTCATCGTATAGGAGGGAGCAAATGATTATCGGACACAAGGAGGATATCGAATTTTCCATCCCTGAAGATGATTCCGTCAAGGGTGTGGGAATGAAAAAGATCATTGGGGCGGAAGAAGGATGGGAAGATTATGTCATGAGAATTGTCAAGCTTGATCCTGATGGATACAGTTTTGACCACAAGCACCCTTGGCCACACATCAATTACTATATCAAGGGCAAGGGAGTCCTGACGATAGAAGGCGTTGAATATGAAGTTCAGGAAGGGGGCTACTCCTACGTCCCAGCAGGAAAACAACATCAGTGGAGAAATGGATCAGGAGAGCGCTTAGAATTTATATGCATCGTGCCCAAAGAAGGGCATATTCAATAGAATAAAATGGGAAAGAGGTCCCCCCGGCCAAGGCTGGGGGGAGCCATCTCGCTGACATCCTAACCGATTGGATCATGAATCTTCACGCAGCCGGCTCGAGGGATGCGCGAGCAAAGCATGTTCAAGAGCGTGCCTCTGCTTCCTCCCGCGGGTAGCCCTTCCTGTAGAGCATGAGCACAACTTCGCCTTCCAGGACGATCTCATCCATTTGATTGATCACGGTGAGGGCAGCAAAAACCACCCCTCTATCCGGTTCTTTTGTCTCTTTTTTATCGACAATTTGAAACATCGCCTGAATCGTATCGCCGAACCGGACGGGTTTGAGAAACCGCTGTTTCATCTCCAGAACGGCAATGGTTGTCCCTTCTGTAATACCCGTCTGATTCACCATTCCCGTTGAGACGGCTGTAACGAGAAGCCCATGGGCGATCCTTCCCTGCAGGGGGCTTTTCTTGCCGTATTCCTCGTGAGTATGCTCCGGGTGAAAGTCACCGGATAGGCCGGCGAAATTCACAACGTCTGTTTCCGTTATGGTCCTACCCATGGTTACAACTGTATCGCCTATGTTCAAATCATCAAAGGTCTTGCCCCTTGGTTGATATCTCATCATGCACCACCCTCATAAAGGAGTTCTCTTATGTTGCACAACAAACGATCGATGGATTAAAAAAATGTTGCAAAGATCTCAAAATCGGGGATTTCACCCGATGGAGCGCTTTGATTGAATCATTTTAGAAATTCTTGTAAGAACGCTTTCGCGTTTGAAACGCACGGAAGGAAACAAGATGCACTTGCCGGATCCGATCCTCCTTGCGATATACGCGGTACCCGGCTGAACCGTTGCTATTCCGGTAATGGCTTGAATTTCGGCAGGGAGTTGCGTTCGTCGACATCCTCCCAGACCACCCCTACGGGCATGTCGCATCTTACCTCGTCGGGTCGGCAGTCCACGATATTGGTGAGGAGTCGAGGCCCCTCATCGAGCGCTACCACGGCCACGGTATAGGGGAGGTCGGCTGCGAATGCCGGATGGTACGCAGTGTGGTAGACGGCAAACGTGTATACCCTGCCAATGCCCCTGGAGATCAGCCAGGTGATTTCACAGGAATGGCATTGGGGGCAGAGATCGGAAGGAGGCCATCTGACGTGGCCGCAACCGCTGCATTGTTGAAACCTGAGTTCGTGGGCTTGACAGCCCTCCCAAAAAGGACGGTTGTCCGCATTGATCCTCGGCAAGGGTTTTTCATAGGGCATGGGCTACAGCCTCCTTAACAGCGTGCTCGAGTGGCTCTGCAAGATACCGCCGTTGTCGCTGCAAAGAATAATCTCGGGCGATTTGGTTCGTGTTTCAGGTCCAAGCTGCCGTTTCCCGCACCGGCCCATGATCTGCATGGCTCCCTCGGCAAGTGGCGTCAGACCCATGAAATAGGCTTCTGAAAGCAGACCTCCCGAGGTATTGACCGGCATCCTGCCGCCTGGCTCGATCGTTCCTCCCCGGAGCCAATCATGCCCTTCGCCGGGTTGAAAAAAACCATAGTCCTGTAAGGTGATCTCTACGGTGAAGGTAAAGCAGTCGTAGATCTGGCATGCGTCCACGTCATCCAGTGTAATGCCCGCCATGGCAAAGGCGATCTCCCCGGATTTTCTGGCGCCGGTGGGCCCGGCCATCCAGTCGGATTGGGCAACGTCCGTGGAGGGATTGTGCTGCCCCATCCCCATGATCACGGCCGGGGGCTGCTTCAGGTCTCGCGCCCGCTCGAGCGAGGTGACGATAATGGCCCGCCCACCATCGGTGATCAGGCAGTTGTCAGGGAGGCGCAGCGGTTCGACAATCCACCTGGCGTTGTCGTAATCCTCTTCGGTCATGGGCTTGTCGTGCATCATGGCGTCTGGATTGAGGTTGGCCCACTTGCGCTGGCCCATGGCGATCTGCTTCCAGGTCTCAGGCCCGGTGCCGAACTCGTGCATGGCCCTTCTGGCGGCCAGTGCATAGCCGCCGGTGGCGCCGAAATGGCCGTACACAGCACCATCCCCTGCCAAATCGATGAGCATCTGCTTCATGCTGTCGCTGGAGAGGGCGTTGTGGCCATAAGAGATCAGAACGTAACGACACATACCGGATTCGAGCGCGCCAACTGCGTGCTGCAGGTGACTCCTCGATCAATTGGCGTCCTGACTCATATAGATGGGGGAGATCCCCAGGTGCTGGGCGATTGCATTGGGCGTCAGGTCGTTTTCATCCGAAGCCGGGGGGAAGTGGCGGTAACAGATGAAGCCGTCCACCTCGTTTTTGTCCAGCCCGGCGTCTTGGATGGCCTGGGTCGAGGCCTCCAAATGGAAACTGAGGGATGTCCTTCCGGGGACACGTCCCTGGGGCGTGTATCCCACTCCCACGATGGCATACTTGTCTTTGAGCGGGGATGTCATCAGACCTCCATTTCCCTGGTGAAAAGGATTAAGGAATGGGTTCCGCTTCCCTACAAACGTTCACGATGCTTTCCGCATGGATGGCCGTGGTGTTCAGGAAGGGAATTCCGAACGCATCTTTGTTCAGGATCAATGGTAACTCGGTGCACCCGAGGATCACCGCTTCAATGGCATGCCTGTCGATCATTTTTTTTACGATAGAAAGGAGTTCTTCTCGGGTGGAATCTTTGATCACTCCCAATTCGATCTCGGAAAAAAGTCGATGATGGATGAGCTCTTGATCCTCCTTTTCAGGAACAACCACCGTCATGCCCTTTGATTCAAACGGTTTTTTGAAAAAATCCGTTTCCATCGTAAACCGGGTCCCCAGCAATCCCAGTTTTTGAAGCCCCCTTTCCCGGGCATGCTTACAGGTCTCTTCGACAATGCTCAACATGGGCAGTGGGGATCGTGCATTGACCTCGTCAAAGACGATATGTGGCGAATTGGAGCCGATCACGGCAAATTCCGCTCCCGCCTTTTGAAGCGCAACCACTTTTTCCAAAAGCCAGTCGGTCAGACGTTCCCAATCGCCGGCTTCCAGGATTTTCATCAGGCTGGAAAGATCGGCGCTGTAAATCATCATTTCCGGGTAACCCGACACGTCTTGCGTGTCGTGAAAAGCCCCGATGATCCTTTTGTAGTAATCAACCGTCGATTCCGGACCAATACCTCCGATGATACCGATTTTTTTCATGAAATTCTCCTCGTTCAACGCCGGATCGAAACCGAAAACCGATCTTCACTGTCATCGGATGGAATGCTTGGTCTTCCATCCGCTGGATGGCGTGATTCAACGTCTATTTCTTACGTGGGGTCACGGAGTCTGCCCATAAAAAGGATGCTGCCGGAGGTATTCTCTCGAATGAAGAAGACAAATGGATGGTCGGCGCGGAAGATTATTGGAGGTTCACCCGGCACTGCACCCACCATCATCACCACCGCCGTAGCCGCCGCAGCCTCCGTGCCTTTTTCGTCCACCTTGACCCAGGCTTTGTGCAATGCCTCAGAAATATATAGGAAGCTCGTGCCGTCCATGCCGGAGAAGTCCGCCCCCGGCCAAAGAAAAGCATCGTGCATTCCCAGGGCCGTCAGATATTTTTTGAGTTCAAAGGAGGATTCTACGGTGAATTTCGGCAGGTAGACAACGATTTCCTGTCTCTGTGTGGAATCGATCCATTGATGAATGCGCTCCGCAGTGAGATGGGTTTCGAGTTCCCGGATGCCGTCCTTCGTTTTGGGCAAGAGGAGGACCATGGAAAGATCTTCGCCTTTGTAGGGCAAGACCAATACCTGCGTGTCGTCGTCTTCGGTATAGGCAAAATGGTCTTGTTGACACATCAGGGGGGCAATTTTCGATTGCTGCGGCGTCACCCAGAAGGGCTGATCCTTTGTGTTTCGATTTTCGAATGGTGCGGACCACTCCCCTTTAAAAAAGATGGCGCTGACAAGCACGAGCTTGGTCATCTCGGGGGACAATTTTCCTTTAGGAATCATGTTTTGAATGAGATGGTTGGTCTTTTGTTCTGTCCAGGTGTTTATTTTCAGACGGCTGTTTTCGGTGTCCTGCCGAAAGTCCACGTTTTCTACTTTCGCATCATAGTATTCCTTCGTGATGCCTACAAACTCTGGTAAAAACGCATAGTCATATTGCGCCCAAAGGGAATTCGCGGCGCTCAATTCCACATGGCGCTTTTTTTGTATTGCTTCCAGGCCTTGGTTCAACTTTGCAAATTGTGCGTGAAGTCGTTTTTGGTCCTCAAAAAAGTGCATTACTGCAGCTATTTCTTGCTTTGTATTGCCTTTAGCTCCAGCATAACACATCGCAAATGCAGATGAAATGCTATAGGGGGAGAGGAAAAGATTGCCTTCGTCCCGATTGAGCTGACGATACAGGTCTAGGGCGAACTCATTATTGTGATCAGCCAAAGGATTGCTCCCCGCATCGGTGGCTTCAACTCCGTGCGGAGCATAGAATAAAATACTGAGAAGAAGCAGTATCTTCATTGATATTTTCACGGGTTCTCTGAAATATTGCTTTCCATTTCTAAAATCAGTCAGGTAACAACGGAGCATCTCGAAAGAATACTAGAGAAAGCGAACCAATGCATCCGTTTCATCACCGGTTATTTTGTTTTTTTTCATATCGATCCATGACGATCTTGGCGCTTTTCCTCCCGAGCATGAGGGAGAAGGATATCACGCACATAAAGAAAAATGCCAACGCTCCAATAAGAATTCCATTGGCGAAGAGCGCAATGAGTATCTTGTATCCGCAGTTTTCAGCGCACTGAATCAAATAAGGCCATGAAGGAAACGTAAGAGCAAAAAAATCGTCGCGGATCCCCAAACCGAGGAATCCAACGACCGTGATGTAACCGATACAAATGATACAGGCATATGGAATATATTTTCTATACACTTTTCGCATTTCCTACAACTCTTGGAGAATTCTCGATGATAGACATTTCCCCTCCAGGTTGTTCCCCTTTTTGATGGATTTGTTGGGGTATACGTTGCCTGGAGGCTTGGCATCGGGCATGCCCTGAACGCAAAAGACCCCGCCTCTCTTGGAGAAGCAGGGTCTCAGACGGCTCGGGGCATGGCTCCCTCGCTGGATCAAATGGTATCTATTTAGGTTATACAAATAAATTCAGAACAGAATTAGTATCGCGAAAAGGCAGGAGTAGGTCAATAAAAAACGTGTTTTCCGTTCCGTTCGGGGTGAGGTCGGTTCTTCTGGTTTCTGACCCAGAGAGGGATTTTTGGATACATTCATCCAATAGGCCTCAGATTTTTGTCCATTTGCCTACCGCATTCGACCGCATTCATGCGGAAATACCCAACGAACTGATTTAGAGCAAGCTTCAACGTTGCCCGGGCAGTGACGCATGAATTCTCGCGCCATACGAATGGGTTCCAAGGGAATTTCTCTATTCCATGTGCATCCTATGTTTGGTATCTATGAACAGTTGAGGATTGACGCTTGAAATCCCTTCCCGTAGAATCCTTCATGAAACGGGAACGATTTTGTTTTACTCTCCGATCTGAGTGATCGCAACTGTGATGTCCATCCAGATTTCTATAGGAATCGCTTCATAACCAGGGATCCAGAGCGCATGACCAAAGACCCTGACAAACCGGCGGATTTCTGCCCCAAACAATCTCCGGATTCGGATCCTCTCATCCTCAATGAGGTTCAACTGATCCTGGCTGAAAAACGCACATCTTTGGCTTCCATGCGCACGGGTATCGCTGTATTTGCCCTCCCACTTTCGATTATTGGTCTTTTAATTGCCACGTCCAGACTTTATAGTATTCTTCATGTGCTTCCACTGTTTGTTCCATTGGTTATTTTGCTCCTGGCCCTGATCGTTCTCGGCGGCTATCTAATCATCCGATCCTTAAAGGCCATCCATCACCACGACCGATTGATCCGCCAATTGAAGGCATCGCACAGCAAGCTGTCGGATTTCCTCGATTAATCAAATCCCTTTCACGCAGTATTGAAATACTGGGTTTCCATACAGTCCCACTTAATCCATAATATGATTCTCCATCAGCATGGAAGCGGGCTTGTGCACTCGACTGCGTGAAGGTCAGCGCCGTACTTGATCACGTAGTAACTCGAAACAACGCGGCCATAACAAATGATTGTGCCGGTTTCATCCCGCAGGGATCCCGGTTGGCTGAGAAAGAGTGAACCCATGGTTTTTCATCTGCCTAGAGGAAAGCGTAAAATCGCGGTCATCGCCGGAGTGATCGGAAACATCATGGAGTGGTACGACTTCGCCCTTTACGGCTTCATGGCCTCCGTGATCTCCAGGCTCTTTTTTCCAGAGGGAAACCCGTTCACCTCGCTTCTGGCCACATACGGCATCTTTGCTGCGGGTTTCGTCATGAGGCCCCTGGGATCCGTTGTGTTCGGATGGCTCGGCGACACCGTCGGGCGGAGCAGGACCATGCTGATCTCCGTGGCTCTCATGACTTTGCCCACCTTTGTCCTTGGTATCCTTCCCACCTACTCGGCTATTGGTGTTTGGGCTCCCATTTTCCTGGTCCTGATTCGGCTGACCCAGGGGCTGTCCGTTGGCGGAGAGTTTTCCAGTTCGGTTACCTATCTGGTCGAGACCTCCCCGCAGGGTCAACGAGGTCTATCAGGAAGCTGGGCCAACGTGGGCAGCATGGCCGGCATGCTGCTCGGCTCCGGCATGGCTTCCATTGTGACGAACATTCTAACCCAGGCATCCCTCATGAGCTGGGGCTGGCGTCTTCCGTTTCTCTTTGCGGGCATCCTGGGCACGGTAGCCGTCATCTTGAGGCGACACATTCCCCGATCCGAGCACTTCCAAAATCACGTCCGGGAAAGAGGGGAAAGCTCCCCTGTCAAAGAGGCCTTTCTGGTGAACACCAGGGAAACGATTCAAGGGGCCCTTTTCGCATCCGCCTATGGCGCAGTCTTTTACATCTCTCTGGTCTACATTCCGACCTGGTTGAAGGAATATGTGAAGCCCACCTCCGCGATGAACGCGGCTATGGTTTTCAACACCATCGCCGTGGGGCTGATCGTGTTTCTTGCTCCCGTTGCAGGCTGGTTTTCCGATGTCTTCATTCGTCGCACTCGACTCTTGGCCCTGGTGTTTGCGATAAGTTTCATCGCGACGGTGCCTCTCCATTTCTGGATGCTTTCCTCGAGTCTCTTTTCCATCGCGGTCACACAGATTTTCCTGGGCATCCTGATCGCCTTCCCCTGCGGCGTGGCCCCTGCGTTGTTCGTGGAGCTGTTTCCCACGCGGGATCGCCTATCGGGTTACTCTATCTCATTTAACTTCGGGCTGGGCATTATAGGGGGATCCACGCCCATGGTCTCGACCTGGCTGATCTCGATCACGGGTTCGGTCATGGCACCGGCCCTGTACATGGCCGTCTGGGCCCTTGTTGCTGTGGGGGCGTTGCTTTGGATGCGTGATCGGAGCAGGGAGGAGCTGAGGTAGGAACACGGCTTGAAGCTCGAAAAGGTCGGTGGAGAAGGGCCATCCAGGAGATCTGCTGGTCCTTGCAGAGCCTATTGAAGGATGGCGGCCAGGAAACCGAAAGCGGGTCTTTGAGTCGGTCTTGTCTTGACAGGGGAAGGAGAGGGGGTTGAGCGAGCTACCCCGGTGGCTTCATGTGAAAAAGGGAAACCAAACGATATGCTGAATGAGATTCGGGAAAGGCAAAAAAGGATGGAACGAAGAAGCCATCTTACAGGGTGGATTCTGTTCATTGTATGTGCTGTCTTTTTCATGACCGCGGCGTGGAAGAACCACGACACCCTCACCTTCATCGGCAGCATTGTCTTTCTGATCGCCTGTGTGGTCTTTCTCCTGCCGCTGATGCAGCCTGCGCATTCCAGGGACCGGGAAAAAGAATAGCCCTGCGGTAGGACCGCAGGGCTGTGCTTTTGCGTTTCATCGCCCCTCCAATTGCTTGCATCCCGCGAGGGGAAAAGGAGGCGCATGGAGCGGGCTTTTCTCTACTTCATGGCCGCCTTGACCTTTTCCGCCACGTCCGCGGGTACCCAGCCGGTCCAGAGGTCCTCGTAGGTCTTCAGGAACCAGGCGGCCGCCTCTTCGGTGCTCGCCTTGTTGTCCTGCATGTAGGCCAGGAACTTGTTGTTGATGTCCAGGGTGGTCTCGTAGTTCTTCAGGAATGCGATGACGTCCGGGGCCTTCTCCGGCAGTCTCTTGTGGACGACGATGTCGCACTTGACCGCCGGGTACGCGCACGCCTTGGTCGTGTCCCAGATTTTTTGATCGAACGCGGGCTCCTCGAGCTGGAGCATGTCCAGCTTGCCCAGGACCCAGGTCGGGGCCCAGTAGTACCCGAGCCAGGGCTTCCCGCGCTTGTACGCGGTTTCCATGGAAGCGGCCAGGGCAGGGCCGGAGCCGGGCTGCATGATGTTGTAGTTCTCCTTGATACCGTACGCCTCGAACTTCTTTTCATTGACCAGGGCGCACGACCAGCCCGGGATGCAGCTGTGAAAGCGGCCCTTGCCCGGGTCCTCCGGGTCCTGGAACAGCTTCCAGTACTTGGGAAGGTCGAACACGGACTTGAGGTCCGGAGCCGTGGGTTTGATGCCCCGCTCGGTATCGCCTTCCACCACATAGCGCGGCACGTACCAGCCCTGCACGCTGTTGGGGAAGTTGGAGCCCAGGTTCACGAACCCCTCGTCCGTGTTGGGGTCCTTGCCCTTGGCCAGCCCCTCGTCGTAGAGCTCCTGCCAGTTCTCCGTCCAGGTCTCCATGTTGACATTCGGGGCCTCGCCGCCCTTGGCTTGAATCAGGGCCGTGTTGAGCATGATGGTCTCGCCCTGGACATACTTGACCGGATAGCCCAGGCCTTTTTCGATGATGAACGCCGCGATCCGATTGTGCACCTGGGCGCTGTCCCACCCAAAATCGGCAAAGGTGATGGTCGTCTTGTCCGCAGCCGGCGCCGTACCGAACAGCAGGCCGACAGCGGCCAGGGTCACGAGTGCAGAAAACATTCCACGCTTCAGCTGTTTCATAGGGTCTCCTCCTTTGTAGGTTTTCATTTGGACACGGCAGTTACCGGTCCGTGTTATCCTTTGTATGGGATGCCATGGAGAATGTGATCCGGTCGATGATGATGGCCATGAACACGATGCACAGGCCTGCTTCGAACCCTCGGCCCACCTCGATCCGGTTGATAGCCAGAAGGACCTCCAGGCCGAGCCCTTTGGCCCCGATCATGGAGGCGATGACCACCATGGCCAGGGCCATCATGGTGGTCTGGTTGATGCCCACCAAAATTGTGGGCCTGGCCAGGGGGAGCTGGACCTTGAAGAGGATCTGCCAGTAGCTCGAGCCGAACGCATGGGCCGCCTCGATCACGTTGGCAGACACTTCGCGAATGCCTACGTTGGTCAGGCGGATGACCGGAGGCACCGCGTAGATGATCGTGGCAAACAGGGCCGGAACCTTGCCCAGGCCAAAGAGCATCAGGGCCGGGATCAGGTAGACGAAGCTCGGCATGGTCTGCATGCCGTCGAGGATTGGCTTGATAATGGCCTGAAACGGATCGCTGCTGGCCATGGCGATGCCCAGGGGAATGCCGATGGCCAGGGATACGATCACCGAGGCCACCACGAGAGCCAGGGTCATCATCCCCAGCTCCCACAGTCCGAGGGCCCCGACAAAGAACAGCATGCCTGCCATGCCCAGCCCGGCCAGCCAGGACCCCATGACCCGCCAGGCCAGAATGCCCACGCCCAAGACCAGGATCGGCCACGGCAGCCAGAGAAAGAACTTCTCGGTGTACATCAGGAAGTAGAGGATGCCCGTGCCCAGCATATCGAAGAACCCGCCGAACGTGCTCAGCACCCAGTCCATGATGCCGTCCACCCATATGTCCAGAGGAATATCAATGCTCTTTGGAAACTCCATCACGCTCCTTCTCTTTCCATACGGCGCTTTCGGACGCCCTCACGAGGCGGAGTGACCGCCGTGGCCGTTCTCGAACCGCGATATCTCGCTCAGCTTGGCCAGAAGGGACCCGGCCACGATCACGCCCTTGAGATGGCCGTCGTCTCCAACCACGGCCACGGGATAGGGGGTCTCGCCCAGCAGCGGAAAGAGGTCGCTGGCAGGCGTATCCGGCGTTACGCGCTGGATGTTCTTGTCGAGGATGGGCGCCAGGCTTTTTTCATTGTGATCCGCGGCCTTTCGGCAGTCCCTGGCAGAGACGATCCCTTTCACCACACCCCCTTCCCGCACGAAGATCGTCGAGATACCCGCCTTTTCCATTTTTCGGAGCGCCGCCTTGGGCCCGTCCGTCTTCATGTAGGCCATGACGTCGGACTTTTTCATGACCGTCTCCGCCGTGACCACCTTGCTCATGTCCACGCCTTCCACGAACCGGGCCACGTAGTCGTCGGCCGGGTTCGTGAGGATCTCCTCGGCCGTGCCTTCCTGCACCAGGCGGCCGTCCTTCATCAGGATGATTCGATCGCCCAGCTTGATGGCCTCATCCAGGTCATGGCTGATGAACACAATGGTCTTCTGCACCTTGTCCTGGAGGTCGATCAGTTCGTCCTGCATGTCGCGACGGATCAGCGGATCCAGGGCGCTGAAGGCCTCGTCCATGAGCATGATGTCCGCGTCAAGGGCCAGGGCACGGGCGAGACCCACCCGCTGCTGCATGCCCCCGGAGAGCTGGTCGGGCATGGACTCCTCCCAGCCCTTGAGCCCCACCTGTTCCAGCGCCTTCATGGCGGCCTCGTGTCTGGTTGCCGCATCAACCCCCTGGATCTCCAGGCCATACTCCACGTTCCGCGCCACGCTGCGGTGGGGAAAGAGGGCGAAGTTCTGAAACACCATGCCCAAGTGCTTTTGCCGGAACTGGCGAAGAGCCCGTTTGCCCAATTGGGTCACGTCTTCGCCGTTCACCACGACCCGGCCGGCCGTGGGCTCGATCAGACGGTTGAGGCAGCGGACGAGGGTCGACTTTCCGCTCCCGGAAAGCCCCATCACCACGAGGATCTCTCCCGCGTTCACCGAGAAGCTGGCATCCACCACCCCCACCCCGTGACGGGTCTTCTCCATGATCTCTTCTTTGCTGCGGCCCTCCTGGACCATGCGCATGGCCTCCTCGGGACGAGGACCGAAGATCTTGTAGAGCCCTTCAATGACAATCTTTTCCATTTTTTCGTTCCATGAACGGGCCCGCCGTCACACCGGTTGAGGGTTCTCGGGCGGGGAATCAACGGCATTGGTGTCCAACATGGGGGACACATCCAGGGCCTCGGCGTTCATCAGACTCACCAGGCGCTGAAGGGCGCTGAGGATCTGGGTCTGCTCCCAGTCCTCCAGGCGCTGAAACGCCTCGACAAAGGAGACCTGCATGATGGGCGGGCCCGTGTTCAGCATGTGAAACGTTTTGGGTGTGGGACTTACCAGCACACTGCGCCGATCGCTCTCGCTGCGGCGCCGGGCAATGAGGCCCCGGGTCTCCAGCCGGTCGAGAATCCCGGTCACGGTGGCCTGGCTCAGGCTGACGGCCTTGGCCAGCTTCCCGGGCATGATTTCCTCGTGCTTGGATATCTCCTGAAGAACCACGAGCTGGGGGCCGGTCAACCCGTAGTGCTTGACCAGGGTACGGGAGTGAATGTCAATGGAGCGGATGATTCGTCTCAGGGCGAGTAGCACCTGATGTTCAATCGTCTCCGTTCCAGTGACTTTATTTGAAAACACTTCGTCCATGTGCGAACATTTTATGCTATGAAATTATCAGGAAAAATAAGCGAATCGGTTGGATAAATGCTATAAAATCCCAATTTTCGGTGTATAACGGGCATTCCCAACAACACCTTTTAATAATTATATTTTGAACTGAAAATATTGTCAAGAGAAACAGATGCTACGGAGTGAAAGAAGGAGAAGTCGCACAATGAAGAAAGGAGGAGACGGGTCCCTTGAACCATAAAAAGGTCGAAGCGGTACCAACGGCAGCGGTGGGGGTTTTTGCGGCTGTCACACGGAAGAGGCGTCCATTGCTTCCATCCCTTTGGTCAGTCGAGCGATCCATCGCATCGCAGGAAACAGTATTTTGCCCAGTCCCGGATGCCCCTCTGAATGGAGATGGAGATCGGAATAGCCTAAGGGAAGCTCGTCATTCAGGAACATCATCAGCACCTGCTTGGGGCCAAAGAACCTGAAATCCTGGCTCGGAAACGGCACCATTCCCGGGCCTCCCTGGACCCTGCCGTTCCGCATCCGGAAGTGTCCCAACAAAGGAGTATCCGTCGCTTCCAGATTCACAGTCAGAGGCATGATCCCGGTGAGGGCCTCCTTTACCCGCGGTGACGTGTCCACTAGGCGCCCCACGCCTTCCCAGTAAACGCTCATAAAGCGTTCGTATATCGTGTTATCGAAAGGGCCTTGTGCTGCAACCTGGCGGCAGAGCTCTGCCAGCAGCCCGGGCCGGTTCCTGAGTGCTTCTTCAATCCCCGGGGATTCCACCGATTCCAACAGGGGAGGACCGGGAACACGGCTTTTATTCCATCCTGACTTGGATTCACCCACGTCGTTGTGTGCGGTCATGTCTACCACCCTGATGTCATGGCGCTGTTTCGGCTTTGAAGATGCGGCAGAGGACCGCCCGGCACTGCACATTACCGACCACAGGATCATAGGGAGGGTCATGGCTCAAGAGCGTATTGATATTGGATTCAAAGCAGCCGTGATCCGGCCCCGGTTTTTCCGGAAACCACCAGGCGTGTGGACCGGCAACGACATCCGGGTGCATGTCGGTCAAGAATCGCACCTTGAAGCGGATCCGGTCCCTGCCTTGAGAGTGGGGCGTTTCTAGAGACACGGTATCGCCTTCACAAAGTCTGTATTTCTTCCCGGTGTCCGGGTTCATTTCCAGAAAGGGCTCCGGAATCAAGTCCCGCTGCCCCGGGATTTGACGGCCTTCACTGTGCATGTAGGACCACAGGCGGTAATGGGTATAAATCAGCGGAAAGTCATCATACAGCCGGGGCGTGCTCTCAGGGCTTTCAGGGGGTTCTTTGTAGACCGGCAGGGGATCCACACCCATGGACTCGAAAAGGGAGGAGTAGAGCTCGATCTTGCCGCTGACCGTATGAAATGCAGGGTCGCTGCGTTCGAAACGGCGAAACTCCCTGGGGAGCGTCATCCGGGATCCCGGCATGCTGCACACCTGGTCAAAGGAGACCCCAAGGTAGCGCAGGCGCCAGTCCAGGAAGTCTCTCACCGTTTCCCATGGAGAAACATCACGCCCCAGTCGCTTTGCGATTTCAATGGCGACCTCGCGATCGTCCTTGCACTCCCCGGGAGGGTCCACCAGACGGGCCGACGCCATGATGTGGTTTGCAGGATAAAGGTATTCCCCTGCGAGCGTATCGATTTCCGTATAATAGGCGGCGGGCAGGACAATATCTGCCAGCTCCGCCGTGGGCGTCATGAAAAAATCCGATACAAAAAGGAAGTCGATCCTGTCTCGCATGGATTGCCAGATTTTCCTGCTGTTCATCTCCGCTACCACCAGATTGTCCGCCAGGCACCACAGGGCTTTGACCCGGCCGTCTGCCATGCCTTCCACCATTTGAGGCATGTCGCAGACCGCCTCATGGTGCATCAGCGGGTAATCCCTTGCACCGAATCGCATTTCTTCCACCCGGCCCGGGCCCTTGATTCCCTTGCCCATGTCATAGACATGCCAGAACAACGAATCGCGAAAGGTCCTGTAGTAGAGCAGGTTCCCGCCGGGCACGTCCACGTTTCCACATAACGCGATCAGAATGGAAATGGCTCGACCGGTCTGGGTGGACGTCACCTGCTGGCCTCCGGCCCCGAGACGAACGTAGATACAACCCGGACGGTTTTGCGCATACAGTCTTGCCGCCTTGACGATGTCACGAACAGAGAGCCCCGTGATAGGAGCTGCTCTTTCCGGTGGGTAATCCTGCACGTGCTTTTTCAGCCGATCAAAACCGAAGCACCACTCGTCCACGAATTCCGCGTCGTACAGCTTCTCTTGAATCACGACGTGCTGCATGGCCAGGGCCAGGGCCATGTCCGTACCCGGTCGGATGCGCAGCCACAGGTCGGCCCGGCGCGCCATGGGTGTGGGACGGGGATCGATGACGATCGTTCTGGCGCCATTGCGGAGTGCCCGGTAGACACTGCGGGTCTGGGCCGGGGTACCGACATGGGGATTCGACCCCCAGAACACCATGCAACGGCTGTGTTCGTAGTCAGGGCCGAACTCATAAGTGATCAGATCCCCGAAGGTCGCCGCGTTGTTCATGTCATCCGGCGTGTCGCAGGTGTACCGCCCCCAGTGGGTATTGGGCGTTGGCCACATTTTTTTGCATATCGACAGGGCCTGTACACCGATGTGTTTCTGTCCGGACCCACAGGATACCGCCACTGCAGCGGGTCCATATGCCTCCTGCACCGCCTGGATCCTGGAAGCAAGGATGTCATAGGCCTCGTCCCAGCGGATTCGCTTCCATTTCCCCTGCCCGCGGCCGGCGGTACGCTTCAGTGGATAAAGGAGGCGATCCGGGTGATACATGACATCCGGAATGGTCAACCCCTTTGGACAGCAGGTGATGCAGTTGAGACATCGCCTGGCCTCCTGCATGCTCTGCCCACGGTCGTACCCCTTTTCGACCTCTTCAAAGGAGCGGACAGCCTCCGAGGATGTCAGGCAGGGGACCGATTGGCGGGGTGCAGCAAGGGGCGGGTTTCGCGGAAGGGAAGGGCTCTCCGGGATCGACATCATTTTTGCGGTGCCCTCCGATCCCCGGAGATAGCGCATTATGGAATCCGCGGCACGGCGGCCGGCCGCCATGCATGTGATCACGTTTGTGGGCCCGGAAACGACATCTCCGCAGGCAAAAATGTCCGGTGCCTTGCAGATCATGCTCTCGGAGTCCACCACAAGGGTCCCCCGTGATGTGCTGGGCAATCGAACGGGGCCGTTCTCATCCATGTCGCCTTTGGCACGCTGTCCAATGGCCACGATGACCGTCTGCGCCGGGATCTCGGTTCGATTCTCGATCCCGCCGGCCAACTGGAAGCTCGCCTGGCCATGATCCTTTCTTTCAAAGGAAGCGACCCGTTGGAACTCCATACCGGCTACCCCCCCTGAACCGTTTTCCAAGAATCGCGTGGGTGCGAACCCTGTCCGCACGGAAATGCCTTCCGCCTCCCCTTGCATGAGCTCCCACGGGGGCAACGGCATTTCGTTGCGGCTTTCCGGGCATACGAGGGTGACGATTTTTGCGCCCATTCGAAGAGCCGTGCGTGCCGCGTACATGGCCGAATTGCCCCCTCCGATGACCACTGCGTTTTCATCGATCCGCTCTCCTGAGCCGGATCTATTTTTCTCCAGAAAGGTGAGCGCATCGAGGATTCCATCCCATTCAGAGCCAGGAATCGGCAAGAGGACGGGCCGAGGGCATCCCGTGGCAATGATCAGGGCTTGATGCGCATCTCTCAATGCCTCCAGGGTCACGTCTTTCCCGACGGTCGTATTCAGGAAAAAGCGGACACCCAAGGCCTGGATCGCATGAATATCGGCCTGAAGGACGGACTGAGGAAGAACAAACTCCGGGATCAGTCTCGCAGGCACACCCCCGGCAACGGGTGCCGCATCATAGAGGTCCACCCCGTACCCGGCTTTTGCCAGGTCGCTTGCCGCCGTCAAACCGGCCGGCCCGGAGCCGATAATGGCGACATCCTCAGAAAAGATTCGATCCACCGGTTTTGAAGGGAAGCTGACCGTTTCCGAGTACGCCAGGGCGGATCGCTTCAGTGCCCGAATGGCCACGGGTTCATCCACGGCGTTTCTTGAACAGTCAAGCTCACATGGATGGTGACAAATGCGGCCGCAGATGGAGGGGAGTGGGTTGTTTTCCCGAATCACCTCTGCCGCTTCCTCAAAGAGACCTTGGGAGACCAGCGACACATAGCGCGGGATGTCTGTGTGGAGGGGGCAAGCGTCTCTACACGGAGGAACCCGGTTTTTCGAGCCGTCTTCCACACTGATGATTTTCCCGTTCACGACCTCCATGACGAGCGGACATTTCTGGTGGCATCGAAGGCAGAAGGTTTTCTTTTTCATGAAAGGCCCCCCGTGCACCCCTTCCTGGCGACGTTGGTCTTGGGTGGGTCGTTTCGTCTCCATGGAAGCCTGCCCCCTGACGTCGCCGCATGGAGTGAATTCCATTTACGAGCGCTCGAAGCCAGGCAGGTCCCGAAAACACAAGACCCCGCCTCTCTTGGAGAAGCAGGGTCTCTGACGGCTCAGGGCATGGCTCCCTCGTTGGGCCAGATGATGTCTGTTTCGGTGCGGTAGAAGAATTCAGTATCCTGAAAATGCAGGAGAAGGTCAATAGAAAATGCATGCCTCCGGGCATTTCAAGGTGCACATGAAAAGGCTTCCTATTCAAGAAAGCAGAGATCAGACGCGCCTACGTTCCCGGTCGTTTTCCGAGTTCAACCCGGAGATGCCTTGTTTTATGTCATGGGAACTAAATGAATATAAATCAGTTAGTTATGCTAAATAGTTAATTAATTAGATGAAAGTATGTCGGTTTTGTCGATTCCCGGTTTCCTCCAGATGATGAGCGTAGAGCTGACGTTCGCGGGAACCCCATCGAAGGGTAGGGCCTGAGACCCCCTTGGAGTGCGAAGAAAACCTTCCTTTCGGGATGGAAGCGAATGGGAGGCGTCGGTTGGGTCGGGGATAAACAAAGGCCCCGCATGTACGGGGCCTTTGTTTTATTGGGGGCTACATCTTCCAGGGGCTGAGGTCGCCGGAGGCAAATTTCTTCGGCATCTTGTAGAACCCTTTGTCCACCACCGACTTCACAAGCCTTGCCGCCTCTTCCATCCCCATGTCGTTCATCATGGTCAACGGTCCCTTGGGCCAGGCAAGTGCCGTGGAAATGCCCAGATCCAGATCCGCCATGGAGGCCACGTCCTTTTCGATCAGATGCGTGGAAATGGCAAAAATCCCTCCCAGCAGGGTTTCCTTGACTTCGGCTCGGGCCTTTGCATCTTCAAGAGCGGGACCGTCTTCCAGGTTGAAGGGATCATTGTTCTCGAACCGGGCTCCCAACACATCCGGGACCGGGGGGAATCCGATGTCGGAATTTCCCAGGTAGTCGACCATGGATTTGCCGGCGTGGTAGGCGGTGCCCAGTCCGCCGCTGTTCTGGACCCACAGGACACCGTATTTGATCCCCAGGGCCTCTTTGCTGATATCATCCAGGGTGGCGGCGTTGTAAGTATCCCCATAAAAATTGTCAAGAATGAGATAGGCGGAGATGAATATCGGGTTGACGGCGAATCCGGGAAAGTCCTTGACCGTGATCGGAATCTTTTTGTTGCTTTTTGCAAAGGACATCAACGCCTGATACGTATCATCGCTCGTTTCTTTTTGTCGAATCACCTCCACCAGTTTGTTGACGTTCGCAGGGAAAAAGTAGTGCAACCCGGCGGTCCGTCCCGGGTTTTCGACTTTTTCCATCAGTTTTTCGATCAGAAAGGTCGACGTGTTGCTCACAATGATGGTTTCTTTGGAGCAGGCATCGGAAAGGTCTTTGAATATCCCGATCTTAAGATCCATGTTTTCCACGGCGGCCTCAATGATGAGGTCGCATCCGGCGAGATCCGCATAATCGGTCGTTCCGCTGATGTTCGCTGTGATCCTGTCCATGTCCTCCTGGCTGATTTTTCCCTTTTCAACCCTCTTTGAAAGGGAACGGACGACCTGCTTCTCGTACATGGCCTTCACGAGATCATCGTTAATTTCCTTATAGATGACACGGTATCCCGATGCAGCGGCATTCAAGCCGATTGCAGCGCCCATGACACCGAACCCGATGATTCCTACCGTCTTGATTTCACTCATTTTTCTCCTCCACTTTTTCATACGGCGATATTCACAATTGGAAATTCCAACCTTTGCGGGGTACTGCATGAAGGACCTATCATTTTCCCCGTTTTTGAACAACAAAATTTTCTTTCGGGCGGGGAGGCTGACACCTCAAGCCTTCTTCCCATGGGCCCAGGAAAGAATCAAAAGAATCCCTGATGCCCTTCTAAGAGAATCTGACCATTTTCGATATCCTGTCTCTGGTCAAATCAGGTCGATTTGTGGGCCAGGTCGGCATGAAGATGATCACCGAGATGGACAAGCTGCTCGACGAGAAGAACACCTTCCTGGAAGCCGTTGCTAAAACGGATCAGATTGCAGAGCAGACCGTGGAAGTCGCCACCCAAGGCATCCCCATGCTTCAGGAGGCCTCGGACGAGCTCTGGAAGGTGGTTCAGGAACCCGAAGGTGCCGATGCCATGGGTGGGGGTTTTATTCGCTTTCAAGGACTTTTTTGATGGCATGGCCCAGCTTCATCAATGTGTACGGCTTTTTGATGAACGGTCCGGCACCGAGAGCTTGGGCCGCAACCACATCGTCATTGAGAGAATAGCCGCTGGCGATAACGGCTTTTTGCCCTGGGTATATCTGAATGATTTTTTTATAGGTTTCCAGGCCATTGATGCCAGGATCCATGATCATGTCCAGAAGAAGGATATCCACCGAATGGTCCTTGAGATACGCACAGGCCTCCTCGCCGCTGGAGACCGAATGGGTGTTGTACCCCAGCCTGGTCAACATTGCGCAGGCAATTTCCCGTTGATCCTCCCTGTCGTCAATCACCAGAACACGCTCTCCCTTTGCTTGGTAATCATGTATGGTTTCAGGGATGGATTCATCCGCTTTTATTTCCCGTGTGACGGGAAAATATAAAGAGAATGCTGTCCCATTTTCATTGGATTTTACATCTATATAGCCATCATGATCCTGCAAGGTATTCCAAACAATGGTTAAACCAAGTCCAGTACCGCTTTTCCCCATCACTTTACTTGTATAAAAAGGTTCAAAGACGTGGTCAAGGTCCTGATCCGAAATTCCGCTTCCGTTGTCCGCCACGGTCAGGACGGCATATTCACCAACGTGGACATCGCTGTATCCCTTGAGAGGTCGGTCGATATACCGGTTTTCGGTCCTGATTCGGACCAGGCCATCCGGTCTGCTCCGGACGGCTTCCACTGCATTCGATACCAGGTTCATGAGCGCCTTGGCCACATGGATGCGGGAGGCCCTGATCGGGAGGAGTTTTTCTTCAACGTCTCTCTCGATCACAACCCCGTTCTGCGTCTGAACCAGACGATGGTGTTCCGGAGAGAGCAGGTAGTCTTGGATCATCCTGTTGATGTCCAGCGTTTCCCTGCTGCTCGCCACACCCCTCGCCATGGTCAGCAGGTCGTCCACCACGGCAGCGGCACGAACCCCGGAAGCTCGAATGGTTTCTATGGCGCTTCGGTGCTCGAGAGGAAGATTCGTTTCCGTGAGAAGGAGCTCAGGGTAGCTCACGATTCCGGAAAGGATATTGTTCAAGTCATGGGCCACACCACCGGCCAATAACCCAATCGCTTCCATTTTTCGGGCTCGTGAGAGCTTTTTCTCACTTTCGATCAGTTTCCGGTTCAAATCAGCCAGTTTTACCTCGGCATCCAGTCTCTTTTCGAGATCGGCAAGCTTTTCTGTAGATTCCAGCTTTTGCAGGGCCTGGGTCGCAAGAACGGAGAAACGTCTTGCGAGGACGACATGGTCGCTGGAGAAATGGGCTCGCTCTGAGTGCGTGCAAACGAAGATAGCCTTTCTTTCGGGGGTATGGATTGAAAAGTGAAGCGCGGATCGAAGGAGCTTGTTCACCCTTTCAGGCTGGGCAGCCCATTCCTCAACGAGCCGTGTGTCGAAAATCGCAACGGGTTTTCCTGCCATGACACGGCGGAACATCGTACCAGGCTGCCATTCGGTATCTAGAAAAGCAGCGTTTGAGGCCGTCAGCGGATAAAGGCTCCCATCGTCGTTCTCCAGGAGAACGAAGGCGGCCTCGTAATCCAATGGGTCTCTCATCACCTCGAACAGCTGCTCGAATGCTTCATAAGGGTCCTCGCTCATGACAAGGACCCGCAGGCCGTTCAGGAGAGCTTCCGCCATCTGGCGTTGTAACGCCTCTCTTTTCCTGGCCTCTTCCAGGTTAAGGAGGGCCTCCCGTAATTCTTCCGTTTTTCCCATGGATCAATCCGTTCGAATCGGGCCGAAGAGAAGGGAGGCGATCATCAAATTCCCGTGGCGATTTTCTCCTCCGATGAAGCACCCTTGTTCTCCAAGCGTGAAAGAGCAGAGGAAAGGCTTGCCCTGGAGCGTCTTGTTCAAAACGTTCACGACCTCACCCATCCGCTCTTCTACGGCGAGCATGCAACCGGCACAAAAGAGGAAGAGACCTCCCTGGATTTCCTCGCGATGAAAGGCAGCGGCTTCGATCGCCGATTCCGCGACCCGACCAGGACGGTTGACCAGGCTGTCCGGCGTACCTTTCATCAAGACAATCTCCTTTTTAGGCTGAACCGCTGCGAAGAACTGAATCGATCGATCCGGAAGCACCGCCACCGGATAGGATAATCGAAAGTAGGGAATGCCTCCCACCTCCCCGACTTGATGACCGATCGGGGTGAAGTTGGCCGTTGGCACGAGGCTGCCGCCCCCCGGCAGGGTGTCGGAAATGAGACCGCCGGTCCATTCGTTATAAACTTCTGCAGCGGGTCGGTCGTCGATTTTTAACAGGATTCGGTCATGTGCCTCTGTCACCCTGCCACGGTGCTGCGTGGGCTCATATCCGCTGTGAAAAGCGTAGCTCACATCCCCCGAAGGAAAAAGAACAGCGATCGAGATCCCCTCTCGGCAAGACGCCCCGTTGCCGAATTGCTGCCATTGACCGCTCATGTCGTTGTCCGCGGATGTCCCCCCGAGGATAGGAATGCTTGAACCCAGGTAGGCTTCTATTGCGGAAATATTCGACTCTTCCTTCCCAGGGCAACTGGTCATGACAATGGCAGCGGGGGTTTCCCCGGGTCTGGATGCCATGTCGAGAGCCTGAACCAGTGCGGATATTGTAGCTTTTTCCGGATCGTCTCCATACTCGGCGATACCCACTCCGTAATCCCCTTCGGGGTCATGGATACCAAGAAGGCCGATCCCGTATTGATTGCGGGTATGAAAACCCTCCTCCGAAATCACTCCCAGGCAGCTTGTGCCTCCCTGCATTGGAACGTCCGGTGCCTTCAAATGAAGACGATCCAGTACCGCCTGATTGTCATAAGCGGATGAGCTGTGGACAAACAAGAGATCGGGCGGTTTTTGAAGTTTCTTGAACAGATTCTCATAGGCTTCGTTGGCCGCTGCTTGAGGGTCCGGAAGGGTGGACCATGAAGATGCCACCTTCATGAAAAACCTCCTTGGGTTCCATTGGAGTGAAGTGCCCCGCAGTGTGCTGCGGGTTTGCACAGGAAAGAGCTCTCAATCGATCATCCGAGATGCCTCAAACACGACATCCACCGTCTCGGACCATCCATCGAGTGCCTATCTTTCCCCTTTGGATGCATTCTTCCCGCTATTCAACGCCACCCTGATTTTTTGAGCCAGCTCTGACATATTGAACGGTTTCTGGATGAACCCGTTGCATCCACGGTCCATGATCTCCGTGGCCTGACCGTCGATCGAATAGCCGCTCGACAGGATCACAGGTATGGAGGGATGAACCTCACGGACCCGATCGAAGGTCTTCCCACCGTCGATCCCCGGCATGATGAGGTCCAGGATCACCAGGTCGATACCGCCGCCCATTTCCGATACATGCGCAACGGCCGCTTCACCGCCTTGGGCGGTGATCACCCGGTAGCCAAGCCGCTCCAGCATGGCCTTGCCGACCTCGAGAATCATCGTCTCGTCGTCAACCAGAAGAATGGTTTCCGTCCCGTGGACCAGTTTCGTTTCCACCGACGCTTCGGGTATGGCCTTGCGTTCACAGCGTGGGAGATACACGTTGAAGGTGCTCCCACGACCCAGCTCGCTTGTTACCGCAATCATCCCGCCGTGGTTCTTGACGATGCCATAGGCGGAAGCCAGTCCCCGCCCGGTCCCGCGTGCCTTTTCCTTGGTTGTGAAAAAGGGATCAAAAACCCTCTGCCGGACATCCTCTGCCATGCCGACGCCCGTGTCGGTCAACGAAATCCTCCGCGATGAGGGATGTGCGTCCCTGGATGCCCATCAGCAGGTTGTTGAAATCGTGTGCGATCCCGCTGGCCAGGGTCCCGATGGACTCCATCTTCTGGGCATTGCGAAGCTCATCTTCCATTCTTTTGGATTCGGTGATGTCGATGGCGACCTGGAGCCTGACGATCCGGCCGTCGGTCCACTCAGTGGCTCGATCGTAGTTCATGTACCACCTGCCCGCTAGTGGTTTTTCACCTTGCCAGGCAATGACACCGGTGGGTTGACCCCTGTCGTCGACCAGCTGTTCGTTTGTGCAGTGCGGGCAGGGGCCCGATTCTCCCTGAAAGACCTCCCAGCAGATCTTTCCCGTGCAGTCGCCGCCGAAGGCCTCGATCATGTTCCTGTTCATGAAAAGGATTTCATGCGAATCCATGTCGGCTACGTATATCGTGGCGTCGATGCTGTCGAGGACTTTGAGGAAACGCTCGTGGGATACTCTGAGGGCTTCCTCATTCCGTACTCGGTCCGTGATGTCTGTGTAGATCGCGACGACGCCATTCAGGACGCCCTCGACCATGATGGGGGAGCCGGCCGCGATGACATGCAGGGGGGTTCCGTCCTTTCGGTACCGGATGGTCTCAAACGCCTCCACACGACGACCGGAAAGGACCTGGGTGGTCTTGGTGCCGGCCTCGACGAGATGCTGGTTTCGCGCTACGAGGTCATCGAGTTGGACACCGTTCGCCTCCTCCGGCGTGTATCCAAACATCTTGACTGCCCCGGGATTCCAGTCGATGACCCGATGCTTTTCATCAAGAGTGACAATGGCGTCGGGAGCGTGGTAGAGCACCGATTCGAGAAACTCCTGGCGTTGGCGGATTTCGATCTCGGCCTGCCGGATGTCCGTGATGTCTCGCACATACTCGACCGCGTGGGTCACGCCGCCTTGTGCATCGAAGATAGGGAACGCGCGCACTTCCCGGAGACGGCTGTCGCCCGGGTTGATCATTTCCCTTTCCACACACTTCCCATCAGCAAATACCGGTAAGGCGCTGCAGTCTTGGCAGGGTGCGTCAAGCCCCTTGAAACGGCCGTAGCAGGTCTCGCTCAACTGTCCTTTGGAAGGCATAACAAGATCGTGGCCCTTAAAGTTGCTGTACTGGATCTTGAAATCCCGGTCCACGACGATCAGAGGATCGGGTACGGCCTCGAGCACGCTTTGAAGAAGCTGGTGCGAGGCCTTCTGCTCTTCCATGGCGCATCGGCGCTCGGTGACATCCGCCAGGGTGACCAGGGATCGGCCGTCTTTCAGGAAGGTAGCGTGGAATTCGATGTCCTTGACGCCGCCGTCGCGGCAGGTCACCTTGTTCTCCAGGGCGGCCTCGGTGGTTTTTCTTAAGGCCTGCCATCCCTCGCGGGCGAGGTCACGGTGTTCAGGGTCCGGATACGCCTTGCTGAACCAATCATCCAGGCTCTTGATGTCCTCCAGCGTATATCCGGTGAGCTCGGTAAAGCCTTTGTTGATCATCAGCGGCTGGTTGTCGATGTCCAAAATCGCAATTCCCAACGGAAGGTACTCGAACAGGCTGTAGAGAAGATCGCGTTGGCTTCGTAAGGTTTCGAAAGCGTGGATCTCGTCGGTGATGTCGTGGGCGACGGCATAGGTGACCCCCTTTTCCGGCAGTGGTTGGGATACCCAGTTGAGCCATCGGTACTCGCCGTTCTTGCAGCGATAGCGGTTTTTAAAATTGATGACCTTTTCGCCTTGCTGGAGGCTTTGCGTGATGATGTTCCGGGTGGGGCCGACGTCTTCGGGGTGAATGAAATCGGTGAAAGGGACGGAGAGGAGTTCCGCCTCGCTGTACCCGAGCGTGGCGGTAAACGCCGGGTTGACCTTGAGAAAGGTGGCGGTGTGGATGTCGGCGATACAGATCATGTCCAGGGACATGGAAACAAGGGTCTGAAGTTCCACCTGCGCCTGTCGCATATCGCTGATGTCGACGAACCCGCCCACGAGCCCCGCGATGTCCCCGTTTTCATTACGGAAGACATTCTTGTAGTAGATGACCGGCCGTATCCTCCCGTTCTTGTCCTTCACCTCGAATTCGTATACCTGTCGCTGCGGGTTCTCCATGAGCTCGAGGTCCTTCTGGTGATAAAAGCGGGCGTGATCGCTGGGCCAAAGCTCATAGACGGTTTTTCCGCGTATCTGATCGGCTGTGACGCCCATGATTTTCGTAAAGGCCGCGTTGCAGCCCTGGTACCGCCCGTCGGCATCCTTGTAAAAGACCGCTGCTGGGATCGCCGCTAGGAGGGATTCTGAAAAGTTCAGGCTTCGCTTGAGCTCGCCCTGGACTTCGGCAAAAAGGCGTTTTTGCGCCTCAAGCTCGGCAACGCGCTTTTCCAGCTCTTCGTATGAGGGCTTTTTGGGCATAGGCATTCACTGTGTTGATGAACAAGGCCGAAGAACCGAATAAAAGAGGAACCCACCGGCCCTGTGCCAAGCCCGTGATAGGAATGCTCATCACAAGGTCTGTGACTGGCAGAATGGGGGCCTCCGGTCCTCGCTATGAAACAGCGGGCATTTTTAAAACGATAGCATTGGCTGGCATGTGATTCCACTAGATTGAATCTCCACCCCGTCCCGCTGAAAGCGGGACTGCGCGAGCGAAGTATTTTGAATCATGTCATCCTGTGCAAAACGATCCTGCATCAAACCATGAATGCGTTCTTTCGAAATCGTTTTGTTGTTGGACAAAAAGGGATCCAGGGCTCTTGTACAGTTGCGCCCTGACTTGGGGGCACGGCATCGCTCATGCCTTGAAAATAAAAACCCCCGCTCTCCATTTGAGAAGCGGGGTTTCGGATAACTCAGCACATGGCGTTCTCGCCAGGTACACATGCCGTCTATTTTGCTGCTAGGGGAACCCTTTACATACCCTTAAAAGCGTCTTGTAGGGGTCGGTAGGGGTCGAGAAATACCAGTTCTCTCTTGAACGTTCAGGGCGTCCCTGAATCTTCAGGTCGCTGGATTTTAGACGCATCGTCTGAAAAATCCTTCAGATACGTTTCCGTTTTGTTGTCCACCGGACAACTCGCACCCGGCCTCATTCAGGTGGAGATGCCCATTTTGGGTAGAATCACGGCCTGGAGCAGAACCCAGGCTACGAGGATCACCAGAAGCCATCCCATTCCCATGTGTTTCTCCTTATTGTCTTTTGACGTGCCCATTATCGATTCCCTGTGGCTGATTATTGAAACCCGAAGCTCGGTCGAGGCATTGAGACCTCTCCTCGGTTGCGGCGGCACCCGGCCGCCTTTCTAACCCGCTCAGGAGAACCCGCCGGAGGATCCGCAGCTGGAGGAGAGCGCAGCACCCAGACCCTCACTGGATCCACAGGAAAAGGAAGAGAGCTGTCGCTTGCTTTTTCGCTTACCGCAGGCAGGACACTCTATAGGTTCATCCTTATCGGACGCAAACACGATTCGCTCGAATACCTCTCCACAGGCATCGCATTTATATTCGTAAATAGGCATACCTTCCTCCTCAATTTTTCAGGCTACTTCCCGATCCAGGCCGTCTCAGGGAGATACGGCGCTCACAGTCGCCTTTCGGTTCAGGGGTATAGAGTCCATGGAAGCGAAAATGTTACACCAGGTGCGAAAAGGTTTCACGCATTTTTTCAGGCTTGTGTTGCCCCGGCATGGTCCATGGGGATACGGGTGGCCGGGGCAGGTAAAATTTCATTGATGATCTGCATGGCCAAGGGTATGATCTTATCATGCAGGACATATGTGAAAGGCCGTTTCATTAGGGACGCTAAGGGGGCATTCCGTGACCATTATAGTTCCAGAAAAGCGAGTCGAGTTGAAGATAAAACTACAGGATATCTACCAGGAGCTCATAGAAGAGGGCGTCCTGGAGGACATGGAACTCTATCACATCGACCCCATCCGTATGGTCTCCGGTGAGATGGCTCAGTTCATCAAGCAGCTGACCGGGGATCCCACCATTGACGCCCCGAAGTTTCAGCAGGACAAGGATGAGGAAACGGCGGTGTTCGCGTCTACCCTGCTTGCAGCCGCCGAATCCCTCACCCAGGATGACTTGGAGAGAAACCGGCGCCTCGAGGAAATCAAGGCGCCGCTCAAGCGGAGCATGGACCTTCTCACGCGCATCATCGAGGACGATGAGGCGGTGCAGGTGTCCAAGGCAGCGCTTCGACAGAACGTGGAGATCCTTCGCCAGTGTCTGGCCCGGTTGGAGGAGGGGTTGTAGCCTCCTATTCCGGGATGTTCGGCCAGGTGGTGCGCTCCCCCTTGTAGTTGATCAGGTGGTACTCCTCCTCGGTTTTCCCTTCGATGTAGTAATCCGGCATCAACGGAATCTTGCCGATGTTCGTGGCGATCACGTACATGGGCTGGGCCAGGCCCGTGGTGTGGCCGCGAATGGCATCGCGGATGAGTTCAGCGCCTTTTTCTACGGGCGTTCGGAAGTGATCGATGCCAGGAGCGGGCTCACAGTAAAAAACGTAGTAGGGCCGGATGCGCACCTGAAGGAGTTTCTGATGAAGACGGCGGAATGATTCCACATCGTCGTTCACCCCCTTGAGAAGCACGGCTTGGTTGCCTACGTTCACCCCGCAGGAGAGGAGGTCGTATACGGCCCGGGCGGTCTTCTCCGTGATCTCCTTGGCGTGGTTGCACTGCGTGTTGATCCAAATGGGCACGGGATGGTATGGGCTCAGTATTTTCTTGAGGCCGTCGGTGATGCGGTGGGGGAGCACGATGGGCGTTCGGGTACCGAAGCGGATCATCTCCAGGTGGGGGATCTCGCGGAGCTTTCGGATGAGGTACTCGATTTTTTCATCCGACAGAATGAACGGGTCCCCTCCGGTGACCAGGACGTCCCGAATCTCGGGGTGCTCCTCGATCCAGTGCAGGCCTTCGTCCACGTCCATGCGCAGCTTCAGGTCCCGATCCACCACAACCTCTTTGCGGAAGCAGTGCCGGCAGTAGTTCGCACACACATCCGTAACCGTGAATGCAATGCGGTCGTAGTATTGCCGGGCGATGCTGTCGGGCCTTTTCTCATCGGTTGCCCGGTTTTCCTTCCACACGAGGTAGTTCGGAATCCCGTACCGGTTCTCGGTCTCCTTCATGGAGGGGATGACCTGTTTTCGAATCGGGCACCGGGGGTCGTCGGGGTCCATGAGAGACGTGAAGTAGGGCGTAGTCCCCCACTTGGTTTTGAGCGTCGTGATGGCCTCTTCCTCGTCAGAGGTGACGTTGATAAACTCTCGAAGTCTCTCCAAGGTGTTCACGGATTGCTGCAACTGCTCCATCCATTCTTCCATGAGAACCTCTCCTTTTTTCAGCATGCACTTGATGCACGGCCTGCGGGTCGCGTCTTCCGGACCGGCCGAAACGGTCCCGTTACAGATACTTGGCGTACTCCCTCGGCGTGACGTGGGTCCGGTGCTCCTCCCAGTCCCGGGTTTTGAGGGTCATGTAGTTATCAAAGATGCGGTCGCCGAGCAGATCGCGAAGGAAACGGCTTCTCTCGGCCTCGACCAGCGCCTCGAACAGGCTCTTGGGTAAAAAACGGCGATCCCAGACACGCCTTTGATGGGGCTTGCGGTAAGTGCTTCCGGTATCGGGTTTGCCGGGATCCGTGCGGTTTCGAATCCCGTCGAGACCCATGGCGATGAGCGCGGCCATCTGGAGGTAGACATTTCCGGACGGATCCGGGCTCCTCAGCTCGAGCCGCGTGCCCTGGGGATCGGGGCTGTAAGGGACTCGCACCATGGAGCTGCGATTTCGAAACCCCCAGCTCCTCACGACGGGGGCCTCGCGCTCCAGCACGTACGCTTTGTACGAGTTGTACGTGGAGGCCATGATCAACGAAGTGCCCCGGGCGTGCTTCAGGATCCCTCCGATGAAGTGGCGGGCTGTTTGACTGAGGTTCCCCTGATCGGACTCGGAGTAGAACAGGTTGCGGCCTTCCAGGTCCTGCATGGACACGTGGATGTGGAAGGCGCTTCGGTTCTGACCGTCAAAGGGCTTGGGCATGAACGTGGCGTGGAACCCGTGTGCCGCGGCGGTCTGCTGGGTCACGTGATTGAAAAGGACCGTTCGATCCGCCGCCTGGAGGGGATCCACGGCCTCGAGATTGATCTCGTGCTGGGAAGGGGTCACCTCGTGGTGGGCCTTTTCAAAGCGAATACCGCACGCCCCGAGGATCGCGAGGATCTCGTTTCGCACGGCCTCTCCGTGATCGTGGGGAGGTGTGTGAAAGTACCCGGCCTTGTCGGTGTGCATGTGTTCGTGGAACTCGTTCGAGCGCAGCAGGAAGTACTCGTGCTCCGGTCCCACGGTGAACCGGTACCCGAACTCCTGCTCTCCCTGCGCCACGACCCGTTCCAGGATCGAACGGGGATCGGCCTGGGCGCGCTCTCCCTTCTCGTTGAACACGTGACCGATAAAAAAACCCGTTCGCCCGTTTTTCGATGGAACCACTCGAAAGCTCTCCGGGTCGGGTATGAGGATACGATCGCTGCTCTCCACAGATGCATATCCCGCCACGGAGCTCCCGTCGAACCCCACGCCGGTTTCGATCATCCGGTCCACAATGTCCGGATTGATGGGCAGGCTCATTAATCTGCCGTTGAGATCCACAAAGAAAATCATCGTCGAGTCCGTGTCGCTCAATCGCCTCTTGATTTCCTCGATTTTGGGCATTCGTTTCATCCTCTTGATATTGCAGAGTGAATGGCGGCTGCGTTCCACAGAAACCGGGCCGCTCTTTTCCTACCAACTGTCCGAAAGGAATGCAACCTCTTTCCCGTGACGTGATGCCTCAATACCCTTTATGATATTCCCCTTAAGCTTCACAACGAAGTTCACGAAGAACACGAAGAAAAGGCCGATCCCGCCAATCAGAAGGAACTTCAAAGAGGCAGAGAATCTTTGTCACAGACACCTACACCTTCACATACACTTATCTTTGGCCCAGGAAGGAGGGAAGGAAGAGGCTGAGCCCGGGCCAGTAGGTGATCAGGAGCAAGGTGAGGAGGAGCAGCAGGAGAAAGGGCAGGGTGGCCCGGTAAAGGGTCGCGATCGGACGATTGAACCGTGAGCCCGCAATGAAGAGGTTCAGTCCGACCGGAGGCGTGTTGTATCCGATCCCGAGGTTGGCCAGGAAAACGACCCCGAGATGGACCGGGTTTACGCCGTAGGATTGGGCCAGGGGAAGGATGAGGGGCACGATGATGAGAATGGCACTGAAGATATCCATCATGCAGCCCACGACGATCAGGAAGAGGTTGAGTGCGAGCAGGAAGCCCAGACGGGTCTGCACTGTGGCCTCCATGAACCCGAGGATCTTCAGAGGAACAAAGGCGTCCACCAGGTAGTTGGTGAAACCCAGGGCGCCCCCCAGAATGATCAGAATGCCGCCGACCATTTTCATGCTCTCCCGCATGATGCGGGGAAGGTCCTGCCGCCACGTGATCTCCCGGTACACGAGGGTCTTGATTCCCAGGACGTAGACCACGGTGAGTGAAGCGGCTTCCGTGGCCGTGCATACCCCGGAGTAGATGGCGATCAGGATCAGGAAGGGAATGGGGATCTCCCAGGCGGCGGCGCGACCGGCGGCCAGGAATTCCCGAAAGGTGAACCTCGCTCTCTGGAGCTTCCACTTTTTCCCCATGGCCACGGAGAAAAGGCAGAGCACCCCGACCATCAGGGCGCCGGGAATCAGGCCTGCGGCGAAGAGGGTCTCGATGCTCACCCCGGAGACAAACCCGTACAGGATGAGGGGAAGGCTGGGTGGAAAGTGAAGCCCCAGGCTTCCTGACGTGGTCATCAGACCCAGGGAGAAGGACTCGGAGTACCGTTCCGAGACAAGGGCCGGGAACAGCAGCCCGCCAAGCGCAATGATGGTGACCCCTGTGGCCCCGGTGATGGCCGTAAAAAAGGCACATGAGACCAGCGCCACCACACCAAGCCCGCCCGGTAGTCCACCGAGAAGGCTTCGGGAGAAGCGCACCAGACGCTCGGAGGTCCCGCCTTCACCGAGCAGGTAACCGGCGAACGTGAACTGGGGTATAGCCAGGAGCACAGGTGCGTTGGCCAGGCGAAAGATCTCAATGGGAATGGCGGAGAGATCCACGCCGCTTGAGGCCAGGCCGATCATGGCTGCGGCCATGATGCCTGCAAAGACGGGGAGGCCGAGCAGGACGAGGATGACGAGAAGCACCGCCAGGAAAGGGATCACGAGGTCCGCTCCGTTCTCAACGCCTGCTCCAGGCCGCGGATGAGGAATCGAAACGCGATCATGAGAAACCCTGCGGGCAGAATCCCCTGTCCAATCCAGGTGGGAACCCCAAGGAAGAGATCCCCTCCGAACTCCATTTCCATGAGAACGACCCGGACGGATGCCACGCACAGGATGCCGGATATCCATGCTGCAGCGAGGGAGAGGATCGCCTCACGATACGGCTTCAGGCGCTCGGGGAGCACAGTGGCCACGGCATCGATGCGTATGTGGCCGTCCTCCCGGGTCAGAAGGGAGGCCCCCAGGAATGCGAGCCAGAGCATCAGGACCCGAACGAAGATGTCGGTCCAGGACGTATGCCCAAGGAGGGTATCGGCCCAGGCAATACCGGCGTGGGTGGCCAGGGTGCGCAGGAGGACCTGAAGGAAAGAGAGGAGGATCATCAGGGAAAGGAACACCACGATGAGCCTTCCCTCCCAGCGTGCAATACATCGGTCAATGGAACGAAGAAGCTTCATTCGCGGCCTCCGAGGTCGGATGAGAAGGGAGGGTTTCCCGTTCACGCTCCCCCGCTTCCAAGGGGTAAGGAGGGGAGAGTCCTTGAGACTGCGCATTCAGGGACGGCGTTGAAGGATGCCGTACACTTGCTCCAGAAGGCTCTCTGGGTAGAGATCTCCGGCAAGCTCGCGGGCGACCTGCTCATGGATGCGGTAGAAAGCGTTCAATGCCTCTCCCTCGGGCATGGGGACGATCTGAATGCCGCTCTCCTCCAGCACGTGGATTTCCTTGCACGTCTGTTTTCGAAGATCGGATGTCAGTTGGCCCATGGCGCCCCGGAACTCCTCCCTGACCATGCCCGCGAGATCGTGCGGCAGCCTTTTGTAGAACCGCTTTGTGAGGAGCACGGCTACCGAGGAGTGGGCCAGAGGGAGCGATGTCATGGCACGTGTGTAGGTGTGCCATTGGAGGGCGAGCGCCACCAGGGGGGGGCCGTACACGGTATCGATCATGCCGGTGCTGAGGGAGGTGGTCACATCCGTTGCAGCAAGGGGGATCGGATGGACGCCCATGGCTTCGAAGGTCTTGCGCGCGATGGGATCTCCGGACCACGTCCAGACCTTGCACCCTGCGAGGTCCCCCAGGGTTTGAATCGGTTTCTTGGAGAAGAGATGCACGTTGCCAGCCTCGGTCCATCCCAGAAACTCGAAGCCGCGGCCTTCAAAGCCTTGTAAAAAATATTCCCGAAGCGCTTCGTGCACGCGGTCGGTTTCTTCTTCATTCCGAAAGAGAAAAGGAAGGTCCAGGATGCGGGCCTCGGGAAGAATGCGTGTGAGCCCGAGGCCCCCGAACCCGGCGCAGTGGATTTGGCCGATCCGCATTTTCCGCAGCACGTCGAGCTCGTCTCCGGCGATTCCCCCGGCATAGATCAGGAGGCCGAGCCGCCCACCACTTTTCTCGCGCAGGGTGGCGTCCAGCGCTCGCATGGTCTTGATCCAGGTGGATCCCTCGGGGGCCAGTGCCGCGAACTTGATCAGGAACTCGGGTTTGTCTGCGGCCTGGGATGCTGTGCCCGGAAAAGATAAAAAAAGCGCAATGAAAAATACCAGGAAAAAACATACAGACGAACGCTTTCTGGGTCGCAAGGCATCCTCCTGATTCGGCCGATCCGGGTCCTCTGTTTCAGCCATTCAAGGGGACGGCCGTGGGCTAGAAGAAGAGGGTGTCGACGTGTTCGCGCAGGTGCACTGCCTGTACGCGGGCTACGGCATTGAACAGGCAGGCCTGCTTCATTATCCGGGGATCGGCATTCTCGATCTCGTCCAGAAGGTCCAGAAAGAGGCGCCGGTCTTGCACACGGACCGCATAGTAACGCGCAAGGTAGAGCTTGGCCAGCAGAAAATGCCCCTGGTGGAGGGCTATAGCGCGCTCAAAGCAGGCTTTCGCCTTCTCGGGGTCCCCTCCCAGCAAAGGGGGACGCGCCGCAAGGACCGTACCCATGGCCACATGGGGGAGGCCGAAGAAGTAGTCTCCGTTCAGTGCGATGGCGCGTTTGATACAGGCCTGCGCCGCGTTGAGCCGCGCCACGGCTGCGGGATCGTCGAGGTTGAGGCGAATCCAGCTGCTCCATGCGAGGGCCGACCAGAAAAGGGGTTCCAGGTCTTCGCGCCCCAGACTCTCCAGAAGGGGCGAGAGCCTCGCTGGATGCAGGGCGGCCTTTTCAATATCTGCGCCGCTCTCTCCCAGGGCGCGCAGGCCGTAATCCCGTGCTCGTAGAAGCAGGGCGGACGCCCTCGCGGGTGCCTCGTCTTCCAGGAACATCATGCTGTAACCGGTGAACCCCATGGAGAGGGCTACCAGCACGCGGCGGTTTTCCGGATCCACGCGCAGGAGCCCTTCCATCATCTTGAGGTTGGCCGGGAGTGCTTCGCGCGCGAGAACCGGATCGCATTCCTCGAACAAGGCCGTGCGCCACTCAGGGATCATGCTGGAGGCGCTGCGCACCCCCAGGCGCATACATCCGGCAAGGAGCAGGGGGACCAGGAGGAGCAAAGCTGCCCGGCGGAACATGGAATGCAGTATTCGGTCGATCATGGCGTTTCCTCGATGCGTGGCAGAGGCGCTTCCCGTGGTTTCCTGTCCGGCATGGAACATTGTGCTGCGTTTCGCGAAGCCGCAGGGCCTATCCTATCATGGCCCCCGAATCCCGGGCAACCCGGAAGAAGGCCGGAGTCCTCCCTTCCTTTTCCCTTCGAATTCGAAAAGAGCCTGGGAAATGGGCAGAAACCTTTTCTCAAACATTGCGCAATGAACATTTGAGGGGTATATTATAAGTTTGGGGAGAATTTCGACACACCCTGTGGCATGCGGGGAAAACGTGGAAACGATTTCAAGAGGCATGTTTCGGTTGACCGTGCAACCCATGGAGGAGACGGGGCGGCAATGAGGATCCTAATTTTCGGAAGCAGCGGAATGCTCGGCAGTGATTGCAGGGCGATCATGGAGCGGGATTATGAGGTGGTTGCACCGGATCGGAAGACGCTCGATATTGTGAGCTGGGACAAGGTCATTGAGGCCATGCAGCAGATTGCACCGGACGTGGTGCTCAACTGCGCCGGGTTTACGGAGCGGCTGGCCCTTGAACAGGATGAGTACAGCGTTCGCAAGGTCAACGTGGAAGGGCCGAGGAATCTGGCCCAGGGCTGTGCGCGATTCGACTCCAAGCTTGTCCATTTTTCGAGCTACTGCGTGTACAGTGGTGAAAAGAGCATCCCGCAACCCTATTTCGAAGATGATACCGTCGATCCCGTATCCGATTACGGAAAGAGCAAGGTCCACAGTGAAACCGCAGTGCGCGAAAATGCCCCCAAGTACATCATTGTGCGCACCGGGTGGCTTTACGGCGTTCAAGGAGAGAACTTTGTCAAGGAGCTCATAGCCAAGGCCGTAAAAGGGGGAAGGAAGAAGCAGACCATTCGACTGGAAGAGGACCAATTTGGTTCCCCCACGTGGACCTCCCGCCTAGCCTATCAGATTCGCGAGCTCCTTCGGGAAGATGCGAACGGTACGTATCACGCCACAGCCGAAGGCTACTGCAATCGGCTTGAGTTCGCGCGATTCGTACTCGAAAAGCTGAACATCAAGGCCAACCTAGAGCCCATCCGGAGCCGCCCGCGGGGGGGGATGCAGTGGCCGCTGAACGGGATTCTGGAGAACCGCCTTCTCAAGAAGCAGGGAATCCACATGATGCAGGATTGGGAGAAGGATCTGGAGCTCTTTCTGGACCGGCACGGGGACGGGCTCATCAAGGAAGCCAGGAAAAGAAAAAGGTAAAGGAATCTATATCTTGCGGCCAATCATCGATCCCTCGTAGATCGCCGCCTTGGCGCTGCGGGGCTCCAGGCAGTCCCCGATCTGGTATACCGGAATCCCCAGCTTCATCACCTCGTTGTAGAGCGTGTTGTCCGGGCGCATGCCCGTGACAACGATCACCTGATCCGCTTCGAGCAGGTGTTCGCCGGTGTCCCGGCTTCGGACCAAAACCCCTTGAGGCTGGATGTGCACCAGCTCCGTGCCGGTCATGACGGTCACGTTTCGCTCCTTAAGCGCCGCCAGGATCATTTTACGGGTGACGGTCTCGATCTGAGGGCCGATCCTTCGCATCTTTTCCACAAGGGTGACCGGGCATCCGGCCTCGGCAAGGTGGAGGCTCACTTCACACCCCGTGGCACCGCCTCCGATGACCACGGATCTCCGAACGGCCGGAGCACGGCCGTCCTGAAAGACCTGGGACACGGTACGCACGATCGAGAGATCGATTCCCGGGACCGGCGGGGGGTTGGGCACCGATCCCGTGGCAAGCACAACCACGTCGGGACGGACCTCGGTCACGGTCTCAGCAGTGACCACTGAGCCCAGATGGTAGTGCACCCCGTGCTTTTGCCCCTGCTTTTTCTGGTACTCGATCAGCGTGAGCAGTTCCTTTTTGTAGCTGCTCACGCTGCCCAGCAGCAGCTGTCCGCCCAGCGTTTCCTGCTTTTCGTAAAGATGCACCTCGTGGCCGCGTTTTGCGGCGACCCACGCCACGTCCAGTCCGCCCGGGCCTCCCCCGACCACCATGACCTTTTTCACGGATTCCGCCGGAGAAAGGACCATTTCCTGTTCGCGTCCCAGCGTAGGGTTGACGAGGCACTCCACCCGCCCCTTTCGAAAGATGGACTCCATGCAGGTGTTGCAAGCAATGCAGGTGCGAATCTCGTCCAGGCGTCCTTCTCGTGCCTTGTTCGGCATGTTGGGGTCGGCAAGCAGGCCGCGGCCGATGCACACCAGGTCGGCCATGCCCTCTGCGATGATCTGTTCGGCGATCTCCGGGCTGTTGATGCGGCCTACAGCCATCACCGGTACCGTGAGCGCCTTGCGAATGGCGGCTGCCGATTCCGCCAGGCAGGCCTGCTTCATGAACATGGGCTGGCTGATCCACTCCGGGGTGGCGTCGTTTCCCGCAGAGACCTGGACGATATCCATACCATGTTCCACCAGGGTCTCCAGGATGGGAATGCTGTCCGCCACAGTAAGCCCGCCTTCCACGTACTCCTGGGCGCTGATTTTGAATGAGATCGGCACGGCGTTCCCGACACGCCGTTTCACCTCATCCATAATCTCCAGTGCGAAGCGCATGCGTCTTTCCGGGTCCCCTCCGTACTCATCTTCGCGAATGTTGGAAAAAGGGGACAGGAACTGGTTGATGATATAGCCATGGGCTCCGTGGATTTCGATGAGCTCGAACCCCGCTTCCAGGGCTCGGACGGCTGCGTCCCCGAATTTGCGGACGATATCGTGGATTCCTTCCAGGCTCAATGGCTCCACCTCCCCTCGAATCGTAGGGCAGGGGAGGTTGGAGGGAGCCACGGGTTTTTGCCCGATGACCCGGGGCGAGGTCTGGCGGCCGCCGTGGTGGATCTGGACGGCAGGGATACTCCCTTCGGCCCTCATGGTTTGGGCGATCCTCGAGAGCCCCTCCACGAAACGGTCATCGTAGATGCGCGCCTGGTGGGGGGATACAATGCCCTCCGGTGAAACCGCGCAGGCCTCAACAATGACCATGGCCGGCCCCCCGGCGGCCCGCCGGCGATAGTGCTCCACGGTCTTATCGGTAATGGACCCGTCCTCTTCGATGAGAAACGACGCCAGCCCGGGCATGACAATGCGGTTGCTGAGCGTCAGGTTCTTGATTCGAAAGGGAGTGAACAGATGTTCCAACATGATCCTTTCCTCATGGGTCGAGGGTTTGTCAAAAGGGTTCGTTCACGCAATCCTCATCCACGGGGGGTGCGATGCGGGGAGATTCAACCAAAAGAAATTCGATTTGGATGGCCACAACAATGATGAGCCCTAGGAATATTCTATTTTGGTTCAAAAATGCAACCCCTCTGATGGAGAATTTGCGATGCGCCGAAAGTTTAAAAAGTGGTTGAATGAATACATTAAACTATATGTATTTATTGGATATATTTAAGGAGTAATCGGAGATCAGGCAAGGAGGTGCTCAAAAAAGTCGTTCCCTTTGTCATCCACCAGGATGAATGCAGGGAAATCCTGTACGCGGATGCGATAGATCGCTTCCATGCCCAGCTCGGGGAATTCGAGGACCTGGACGTCTCGGATGCACTCCTTTCCAAGCCTGGCCGCAGGCCCGCCAATGGAGCCGAGGTAGAATCCGCCGTGTTTCTTGCACGAATCCGTAACCACGGAAGAGCGGTTGCCCTTGGCCAGCATGACCAGGGACGCGCCACGGGCCTGGAACAGGGGTACGTAGGGGTCCATGCGGCCCGCTGTAGTGGGGCCGAATGAGCCCGACGGGTATCCGGAGGGTGTCTTGGCGGGGCCGGCATAGTAGATGATGTGGTCCCGGAAGTAATCCGGGAGTTCTTCGCCCCGGTCCAGCCGCTCCTTGAGCTTGGCATGGGCGATGTCCCGGGCCACCACGATGGGCCCGTTCAGGATGACGCGGGTGGCGACCGGGTACTTGGTGAGCTCGGCGCGGATGGCGTCCATGGGACGGTCGAGATCGATGGAAACCGAGGCGCTGTCCGAGGGCATGGGGTCGGGAAGGAAACGGGCCGGATCCTTCTCCAGCTTCTCCAGGAAGACCCCTTCCGGCGTGATTTTTCCTCGAATGTTTCGATCCGCGCTGCAGCTCACCCCCATGCCCACGGGACAGGAAGCCCCGTGCCGGGGGAGACGAATCACGCGCGCGTCCAGGCAGAAGTGTCTTCCTCCGAACTGAGCCCCGATGCCGAGATCGCGGGAGCGGGCCAGGAGCGCCTGCTCCATCTCGCGTGCCCGGAAGGCGCGCCCCCCTTCGTTGCCCGTATCAGGAAGGGTATCCAAATAACCTGCTGTGGCCAGCTTGACGGTTTTCAGGTTGGCCTCGGGCGATGTTCCACCGATCACGAAGGCGAGGTGGTAGGGAGGGCAGGCCGCGGTTCCCAGGGTCTTCATTTTACCCACCAGATAGTCGAGCAGGGTGTCGGGGTGCAGGATGGCCTTGGTTTCCTGAAAAAGAAAGGTTTTGTTCGACGAGCCGCCCCCTTTGGCAAGGAAGAGGAACGTGTAGGCTCGGCCCGATGTCGCATGGATTTCGATCTGTGCGGGGAGATTGCACCCCGAGTTCTTCTCTTCGTACAGGCTCAGGGGCACGTTCTGGGAGTAGCGGAGGTTGTTCCTGGTATAGGCGTTGAATGCCCCGAGGGACAGGGCCTCCTCGTCGCCCCCCCCGGTCCAGACCTGCTCGCCCTTTTTACCGATCACAATGGCCGTGCCCGTGTCCTGGCACATGGGGAACACGCCCTCGGCGGAAATCACCGCGTTTTTGAGCATCTCCAGGGCCACGTACCGGTCGTTGTCCGACGCATCAGGGTCGTCTAGGATGGCGGCCAACTGACGAAGGTGTGAGGGCCTCAGGAGATGAGCCACATCCCGAAAGGCGGTCTCGGCAAGCAGGGTGAGGCCTGCGGGCTCGATTTTCGTGATGGGGTGTCCCTCACAGCTTCCCTCGGAGATGTGATCCCGTGTAAGAAGACGGTACTCCGTGGTGTCCTCGCCCACGGGGAAAGGGGGCTGATAGACGAAGTCGGGCATGGAGAGGCTCCTTGTGCGGTGTTTGAGATGAAACCGTTTTTCGGAAATGAGTTTCGATGAGCAAGGCGGCATTTCATGTGCCGCCGGAGAGAACAGCGATTTGCCGTTGCGATCATCAACCCTGTACTTACTTCTCCTTCGACCCGAAGCTCGCCTTGATGTACTCGCGGTTCAGCCGAGCGATGTTGATGATCTTAATCTCCTTGGGGCAGGCGGCCTCGCACTCCCGCTCGTTGGAGCAGTTCCCGAACCCGCAGGCGTCCATAGCGCGCTGCATGGCAATCACGCGTTTCAACGCCTCGGGCTGGCCTTGGGGGAGAAGGGCGAAATGGGAGATCTTGGCCCCCAGGAACAGCATGGGGGAAGCGTTGGGGCAGGCGGCTACACAGGCTCCGCAGCCGATGCAAGCGGCCGCATCCATGGCCTGATCCGAGATCTCCTGGGAAACGGGAAGGGTGTTCGCCTCGGGTGCAGAGCCTGCATTGACCGAGATATACCCGCCGGCCTCCATGATGCGCTCCAGCGGGCTTCGGTCCACGACCAAGTCCTTGATTACTTTGAAGGCCCGGGCCCGCCACGGCTCGACCGCAATGGTGTCCCCATCCCGAAACTTGCGCATGTGAAGCTGGCACAGGGTCATGGCCTTTTCCGGGCCATGGGGGATGCCGTTCACCACGGCACCGCACGTTCCGCAGATGCCTTCGCGGCAGTCGCTGTCGAACTCGATGGGTTCCTTGCCCTCCAGGGTCAGGCGCTCGTTCACCACATCGAGCATCTCGAGAAAAGACATGTGGGTCTCCACATCCGGGACATCGATGGTTTCGAACCTGCCCCGATCCTTGGGACCCTTTTGACGCCAGACCTTGAGCGTGATGCGAATCGTATCGGTTTCCGCTGTCACTTGTAACTCCTTTGGGCCAGCTTCACGTTCTCAAACACGAGCGGTTCCTGGTGTCTTCGGGGGGGCGTGCTCTCCCCCTTGTACTCCCAGGCGGCCACGTGGCAGAACGCCTCGTCGTCGCGTTTTGCTTCCCCTTCCTCGGTTTGAAACTCCTCCCGAAAGTGCCCGCCGCAGGATTCCCTTCGATCGAGGGCGTCCATGGTCATGAGCTCGGCAAAATCCAGGAAGTCGGCCAAGCGGCCGGCCTTTTGAAGACCCTGGTTGACCTCATGTTCGGAACCGGTCACCCGGAGGTTCGTTTGAAACTCCTCGCGAAGGGCCTGAATCTGTCCCACGGCCTTCTGAAGTCCGGCCTCATTCCGCGCCATGCCGCAGTGATCCCACATGATACGGCCCAGTTCCCGGTGAAAGCTGTCGGCCGTGCGTGCTCCAGGCGTTTTCATGAAGCGGCGAATGCGTCCCTGGGAAGCCTGCACCGCATCCTCGAACGCGGCGTGGTCGGCGCCGACCCGGGGCATGGCACCTTCCGTCAGATAGCCTCCGATCGTGTAGGGCAGCACAAAGTACCCATCGGCCAGCCCCTGCATGAGTGCGCTGGCCCCCAGGCGGTTGGCCCCGTGGTCCGAGAAGTTCGCTTCCCCGATGACAAAAAGGCCGGGAATCGTGCTCATCAGGTTGTAGTCCACCCAGAGCCCACCCATGGTGTAGTGCGTGGCCGGGTAAATCATCATGGGCGTTTCGTAGGGATCGTCGTCCACGATGTTTTGGTACATGTCGAACAGGTTCCCGTACTTCTTGCGAATGACGTCCTTTCCGTCCCGTTGAATGGCCTCGGCGAAGTCCAGGTAGACGGCATAGCCGGTGGGGCCCACACCCATGCCGGCGTCGCAGACCGCCTTGGCTGCGCGGGAGGCCACGTCCCGCGGCACGAGGTTGCCGAAGCTCGGGTAGCGTCGTTCCAGGTAGTAGTCGCGCTCGTCTTCGGGAATCCCGTTCGGCGGCCGGGAATCGCCGGCCTTTTTCGGGACCCAAACCCGGCCGTCGTTTCGAAGGCTCTCACTCATCAGCGTGAGCTTGGACTGGTAGTCTCCGTGGTGGGGTATGCACGTAGGGTGAATCTGGCTGAAGCAGGGATTCGCAAAGAGCGCGCCCTTTCGATAGGCCTGAAGCGCCGCGCTCACGTTGCTAGACATGGCATTCGTGGAGAGGAAGAAGACGTTTCCATACCCGCCCGTGGCCAGGACCACGGCGTCCGCTTCGTGCTTCTCGAACTCCCCGGTGAGCAGGTTTCGCGTGACGATACCCGCCGCCTTTCCGTCCACCAGCACCAGGTCCTGCATCTCCCGGCGCGGGAACATGCGCACCTTGCCGGCTGCGATCTGGCGGCAGAGGGCGCTGTATGCCCCCAGGAGCAGCTGCTGTCCGGTCTGGCCCCGAGCGTAGAACGTGCGGGAGACCTGGGCGCCTCCAAAGCTCCGGTTGGCCAGAAGGCCCCCGTACTCCCGTGCAAATGGGACGCCCTGGGCCACGCAGTGGTCGATGATGTGATTGCTGATCTGCGCCAGGCGATAGACGTTCGCCTCTCGGGAACGGTAGTCCCCACCCTTGACCGTGTCATAGAAAAGGCGCCAGATGCTGTCCCCGTCGTTCGGGTAGTTCTTGGCGGCGTTGATTCCTCCCTGGGCGGCGATGCTGTGGGCCCGCCGCGGGCTGTCCTGAATGCAGAAGGTCTTGACGTTGTATCCCAGCTCCGCGAGCGTGGCGGATGCGGACCCTCCGGCAAGCCCCGTTCCCACGACGATGAGGGTGTACTTGCGCTTGTTCGCCGGGTTGACCAGCTTCAGTTCGAAGCGGTGCCGGTCCCATTTCTTCTGGATGGGACCGTCCGGGACGTGAGCAGCGAGCTCCATGTCATCCTCCTTGAGCGAAGAGCAGGATAAAAATCGGGATCGCTCCGAATCCGATACCGAATGCCAGGCTGAGCAGCAGGCCGATCCGCTCCACGGTGGGCATGTATTTGGGGTGATTGAGGCCCAGCGTCTGGAAAAGGCTCCAGAGTCCGTGGCTCACATGGACGGCTACCAGGATCATGGCGAGGACGTAAAGGACTACGTACAGCGGGCTCGAAAAGGCTTCGGCCACGATGGTGTACAGAGTGGTCCCGGTGCGGTTCGCAAAGTGGAAGTTGACCAGGTGGAAGACCACGAAAGCAAGAATGAGGATGCCGGTGTACGGCATGGTGGCGGATCCGATCGTTCGCCCGCCGGCCCACCGGTTCACGCGATACCGCTGTGGCCGGGCCCGCAGGTTGGCTACGAACAGGGTGATTCCGGTGAGGACGTGAATCAGGGCAAGAACCACAAGACCCCATTCCGCGGCTGTCACCAGGGGGCCCAACGCGTGCAGGTGGGAGGCATAAGCATTGAACAAGCTTCCCCCGCCGAACAGGGTAAGGTTGCCTCCCAGGTGAACGCAGAGGAAGAGAACGAAACAGAGTCCGGTCACGGCCATCATCAGCTTCTTGCCGATGGAAGAGAAGAAGGATGCGACAAGCCAGTTCATCGACGCCTCCAGGAAAGCAGGGGACCGGGGAGTTGCGGGACAGTGCCGGGGCTCCCTGAGGAAGAGCGCTGGCGTCGATGGCAGGGAAGGATTACACATCCGCGCCGACGCCGGAGCCTGCATTTTTCCAGTTGAACCCCCTGCCGCCGATCAAGCGCTCGAAAAGGGAGCGGTCAAGGGGTAGAAGGGGACCCTCGTGGAACCCGATTGCTTATCCAGGAGTGCTTACGACTCCCGTAAACGCTTCATATCATCCACGAGCCCCTGGACAGCGGCAGCAGAGTTTTGAAGCGCCTCCTCTTCCTGCTCGGTCAGGCGAATTTGAATCACTTCTTCCACGCCACCCTCTCCGAGCTTCACAGGCACCCCCATGAACAGACCCTGGATCCCGTATTCTCCTTCGAGGAGCGCTGCGCAGGGGAGAATCTTTTTCTTGTCATTCAGCATGGCATCGGCCATCTCCACGGCCGCCGATGCCGGGGCATAGTAAGCGCTTCCCGTCTTGAGGAGGCCTACGATCTCGGCGCCCCCGGTACGTGTCCTCTCCACCAGGGCTTGAATGCGATCCTCGGTGAGAAGCTCGGTGATCGGGATCCCGGCAACGGTGGAGTACCGGGGCAGGGGAACCATGGTATCCCCATGGCCGCCGAGCACGAATGCGTGCGTGTTCTCCACGGACACGTTCAGCTCCATGGCGATAAAGGCGCGGAATCGAGCGGAGTCCAGCACGCCCGCCATGCCCACCACCCGGTTTTTCGGGAAGCCGCTCGTCTCCAGGGCCACGTGGCACATGGCATCCAGGGGATTGCTCACGATGACCAGGATGCTCTCCGGAGCAACCGCTGAAATTTCCCTGACCACGTTTTGCATGATGCCTATGTTCGTGGAAAGGAGATCGTCCCGGCTCATGCCGGGCTTTCGGGGGATCCCGGCAGTGATGATCACGATGTCGGAATCCCTGGCCTCGGCATAGTCTCCTGACACCCCCAAAAGCTTTGAATCATGCTTCTCGATGGGAGCCGCTTCCATGAGGTCCAGGGCCTTACCCGCAGGCACGCCTTCGAGGATATCCACCAGGACCACGTCGGCCAGCTGTTTCTCAGCGACCCGCATGGCGGCCGTCGCCCCGACGTTCCCGGCTCCCACCACGGTGACCTTCTTTCGCATGGTTGTTCCTCCTTACCGGCCAGAAAGGCTCCTTCCCCCAAATCCGGGTTGATCGGGGATGCGGGCTTGCGACGTGCGAGTCATTGCGTGTCCTGCAACCCTCGTTCGTGGGAGGATTCGGCTTTTTCTGCCCGGAATACCATCCGGTGGTTCAAGACGGCTTTTAAATGGGCGTGATTCTACTTCTTTTCTCCCGGCTTCTCCACACGCGAGGAGATGATCTTGCCGGAGACAGTCATCCCAATGAGGAGCACCAGCAGCACGACGAACACGCCGACGTACCGCAGCAGCAGGGTGCCGATGATCCAGGTCCAGTTGTCCTTCATGATCACGACCCGTGTTTTCCCGTCCGTCGGCTCCTTGTCAATGGTGATGGAGTGCCAGGGACGGTTGCTGTCGTCCTCAATGTAGGACTGGTCGGACCAGTCCCTGATTTTGATGTCCTCCATGCCCTCGAGCTTGTCCTTGTAATAGCCCAGAACTTCGTCGTGGCTTTTAGGAGACATCACCTCGAGTCGTTTTTGGGTCCGTTTGATTTCCTTGCTCTCGGGTACCGGGACCCCCAGAAAATCTTCCGGTACGGACTGCGCGGCAACGGCCCCGGGAAGCAGGAAGCAGAACATTGTGGTCAATAGTATCAGTCGTTTCATGGCTCGTCCTTTCCACGCATCGGAGTAGAACAGATGAATTTCATTGCTCAGCAGAAGCTCAGAGCACGAACTAGTCGAACATGGCGATGAACATTCCCGCGGCCGCTGCGGAGCCGATCACACCCGCCAGGTTGGGGCCCACGGCGTGCATGAGCATGTGGTTCGACTTGTCGTACTTGATGCCTTCCATCTGGACGACCCGGGCGGCCATGGGCACGGCCGAGACGCCGGCCGCACCGATGAGCGGGTTGATCTTTTCCTTTAGAAACTTGTTCATGATCTTGACGGTGAGGATGCCTCCGACAGTGCACACTGCAAAGTCCACCAACCCTAGCCCGAAGATGAACAGCGGCTTCCAGCTCAAAAACTTGTCCGCGTGCATGGTCGCCCCCACGGACAGCCCGAGAAAGATGGTCACGATGTTCATGAGGGAGCTCTGGGCGGTATCGGTCAGCCGGGCCACCACGCCGCTCTCCTTCATGAGGTTTCCGAGCATGAACATGCCCATCAGCGGAATGACCGAGGGAACCAGCAGGGCGATGATGCCGGCCGTGATCAAGGGGAAGAGGATCTTCTCCTGCCGGGACACGGCCCGCAGCTGGCGCATCTTGATCACGCGCTCCTTGCTGTTCGTCATCAGGCGCATGATGGGGGGCTGGAGGAGGGGGACCATGGCCATGTAAGAGTAGGCGGCCAAGGCATTCGCGCCCAGTAGTTGGGGAGCCAGGTGCTGTGTGAGGTAGACCGTGGTGGGCCCGTCGGCGCCGCCGATGATGCCCACACTGGCGGCCTCCTTCAGGGTAAAGCCTGCGAGCACGGTCCCGGTGAAGGTGATGAACACGCCCAACTGGGCTCCAGCTCCGATGATCAGGGTCTTGGGGTTGGCGATGAGCGGACCGAAGTCGGTCATGGCGCCCAGGCCGAGAAAGATCACGCAGGGGATGATCTCCCACTCGAGCCCGTAGTGGTAGAAGAACTCTATCAGGTGCGGGTGACCTTCCGTGTACCCCATCATCGGCACCAGCGGAAAGTTGACAATGAAGATGCCGAACCCGATGGGGAGGAGCAGCAGCGGCTCATACTTTTTGGCGATGGCGAGCCAGATGAAGAGGGAGCCGATGGCCCACATGATGATAATGTTGAACTGGAAGTTCCAGACGCCGGTGGTCCGCAGGGTGCTGAAGAGCAGGTCGAGAATCTCATTGGACGTCATGGGTTGGTTTCTCCTTTTGCATAACAATGCCTACGTGAATACCGCTCGAAAATGAGCGGATCAGAGGGACGCTTTGCAGACCTGTTCGATGGCCGCGGCCATGGCCTCGTCTTCCTTTCGGATGTCCTCCAGGGTTTTGGCCTGGACCTCTTTCGGCTTCTCCTCCAGACCGTACTTCCATTTCAGGAACTGCATACCGGTATTGGGGTAGAGTGCCGCGATGACCAGATCAAAGTCGTCCTTTGCCAAATCTCCCACCCGTTCGCGAACAGCGTCCAGCTCCGGCTCCAGGTAATCCGCTGCGCGGCCCGTCACCGGAGTCTCTCCGCGCTTGTAGCCCTTGAGCACCTTTTTCTGGACCTCGGGATCCACGCCGGTAGGTGTTTTTCCATATAAGCCGTAAACGAGGTCCTTGACCTCGTTCGTGACCATCTTGTAGCGCCCGAACAGCACGTTCAGCACCGCCTGCACGCCGACGATCTGGCTGGTGGGGGTCACCAGGGGCGGCGTGCCCAGCTCTTTGCGGGTCACGGCCACCTCCCGGTACACCTCGGGCAGCCGATCCAGGGCCTTGGCCTCCTTGAGCTGACTGACCAGGTTTGAGATCATGCCCCCGGGGACCTGGTGGAGCAGGACACCGGTGTCGATCACGGCCATACGGTGCCTGGCCAGGTAATCCCGATACTTGGGCGCCACTTCCTCCAGGTGGTTCCCCATCTCGAGCAGGAGCTCGATGTTGAACCCGGGATCCCGGTTTGTTCCAAACAGAGTGGCCACGATCGGTTCCACGGCCGGCTGGGATGTGCGCAGGGCAAAAGGCGCCAGGCAGGTGTCCACGATGTCCACGCCGGCCTTGACGGCTTCCAGGTACACCATGGAGGCCATGCCGCTCGTGTAGTGTGTGTGCAGGTGGATGGGAATGGTGATCTTTTTCTTGAGTTCGGTGACGATCCTGGCGATGTCGAACGGGCTCATGATGCCCGCCATGTCTTTGAGGCAAAGGGTGTCCGCACCCATCTCCTGGATTTCCTTGGCCTTTCCAAGGTAGTACTCCAGGTTGAACACGTCCCCGCCCATTCGCCTCTCCGTAAGGGAGTAACAGATGGTGCCCTGGAAATGCTTGCCGTTCGCCTTGATTCGTTCAACGACCGTCTGAAAATTCCGAAAATCGTTCAGGGCGTCGAATACACGAAACACGTCCATGCCGGCCTCGCAGGCCTTGTCTACGAAGAGCTTTGCCACGTCGTCCGCATAGTTGCGGTATCCGACCAGGTTCTGGCCCCGCAAGAGCATGGAGAAGGGCGTGTTCTTCATATACTTTTTCAGGGTGCGGATGCGGTCGAACGGGTCCTCGGCCAGGAATCGGTGCATCGTATCGAACGTCGCCCCCCCCCACACCTCCATGGCCCAGAAACCGACGCTGTCCATCTTCTCGGCAATCGGGAGCATGTCCTCGGTGCGCATGCGGGTGGCGAGCAGGGACTGATGACCGTCCCGGAACGTGTTGTCCTGAATCTTGAGCGGGTTCTTTTCCCCTTGTTCCAGAAATGGATCCATATCGTCTCCCTCCGTTTACTAGAGTTGCATTTATATCGCTTGTGAAAAATGTGTCAATCAAATAGTGACGTTCCGGAAAAAACTCGCTCGGGTGCTTCGGTTAAGGCTTTAACCCATTGAAATGAATGGGCTAAACTTTTTATTTCGAGGCTTTTCCGTCTCGATTGCGATTCCCGGCGGAGCGAATATTCCCCTCCACGGGCAGGGAAGGGAATCCAGGCGCGGCTCGGCCCCGGGCTGGGCGAGTTCTGTTCGGGCAGTGTACAGGCGGGCAAGACCTTTAGATGCCGAGATAAGCCTCTCGGATTTCCGAGGATCCCTTGATTTCCTGCGGTGTGCCGTCCGCCTTGATCATGCCCTCATGCATGATGTACACGTAGTCCGCTGCGTTGAGGGAGGCATCCGCGTTCTGCTCGATGAGGAGGACGGTCAGGCCGATCTCGTCCTTCATCCTCAGAATGGTCTGAAAGACCTCCTGCACGAGCAGGGGGGCCAGTCCCTGGCTGGGCTCGTCGAGCATGATGAGCTCGGGTCGGGTCATCAAGGCCCGGCCGATGGTGACCATTTGCTGCTCCCCGCCGCTCAGGGACCCGGCGAGCTGTTCCTTCCGCTCCTCGAGGCGGGGAAACAGGGTGTAGACCATGTCCATGCTCTCGTCCCTGTGATGGAGGGCCTTTTTCAGATACGCACCCATGGCCAGGTTCTCGTACACGGTCATATTGGGGAAGAGGTGCTTTCCTTCCGGCACGAGGGCCAGGCCCATGTCCACTTTTTTGTGCGTGGGGACCCGTGTGACATCTTGTCCATCGTATACTACGGCGCCACCCCAGGGTGGAACCGAACCGAAAACCGTGGCCAGGAGGGTGCTTTTTCCCACCCCGTTGGGACCCAGGAGCGAGGTGATGGTCCCTTTGCGCACGCTCAGGCTCGGTTTCCAAAGGACCTGCATGGGCCCGTATCCGGATTCGAGGTCTTTCACATCCAGCATGGATTACTCCTCCGGCGGACGCCCCAAGTACACCTCGATGACCTTTGGGTCCTCGAGCGCCTCCTTGGTCGGGGCGTCCACAATCTTGGATCCCTGGTCGAGCACGACCACTTTCTCGGCCATGCCGACCACCGCCCGCATGATGTGCTCCACCATGGCGACCACGGCGATGCCTTCGTCGCCGGCCACCTTCTTGACCAACGCCACCATGTCGTCAATGTCGCTCGGGTGCATTCCGGCCATGGCCTCGTCCATGAGGAGAAGCTTGGGTTTCATGGCGAGGGCCCGGGCGATCTCCATGAGCTTTTTTTCCACCGGGGTCAGGGCGCCGGCCTGCTTGTCCCTGTGCTCCTGAAGACCTACCCGGTCGATGATCTGGTCCGCGACCTTCAGCGACTCTTTCACGTTCAGCTCTTTCCCCAGCACGCCGAACATGGCACCCACGGCTACGTTTTCCCGCACCGTAGCGGAAGCAAACGGCCTCGGAATCTGAAAGGTCCGGCCGATGCCCAGGGGGGCCCTCCGGTACGGCGGAAGCCGCGTGATGTCCTTTCCCTCAAAGGAAACGGTTCCCTCCTCGGGGAAAAAAACGCCGCTGATCACATTGAAAAGCGTGGTTTTTCCGCTCCCGTTGGGGCCCACGATCCCGAGGAACTCGCCCGCATCGATCTCCAGGCTCACACGGTTGACGGCGACCAGTCCGCCGAATCGTTTGGTCACATTTTCGAGCTTGAGAAGAGCCATAGTATCATCCTACACGATGTACCGGCCTACGGCCGTGTCCCTGAAACGCTTTTTGAACATCCCGACCACGCCTTCCGGAAAAAGAACGATGATGGCGATGATGATCGGCGCAAAGATCAGCAACTGAAAACCGGGCAGGAAGATGGAGAGGTAGTACTTGCTCAGACCGTAAATCAGTCCTCCCGCCACGGGTCCGAGGAGCGTTCCCGCGCCTCCCAGGAGCACGATGATGATCGCCTCGATGGTGTAATGGATCTCGAACACCTCCGGAGGGAACACGTAGGGCGTTTTGAGGGCCCAGGAGGCGGCCCCTACCAACCCGGCAAAGCTGGAGCTTGTGATGAAAGCGATGATCTTGAACTTGGTCACGTAGATGCCCATGACCTTCGCAGCGTCCTCGTCTTCGCGAAGCGCGGTCAGCGCATACCCGATTTTACTCCGCATGTAGATCAGCGTCACGGTAGCGGCGAGGGCGGCAATCACCAGGACCATGACGTCGGCCCAGAAGGTGGCCAGTGAGCTGGCCGCCTCCCTTCCGAGGATTTGATTCAGCTCCCCCGTGAAGATCATACCTTCGGAACCGTTCCAGATCCGTGCGCCCTCGATGAGGAAGCGAAACCCCTCGTTCACGCCGATCGTGGCAATCGCGAAGTAGGCCCCCCGCAACCGGAGCGCCACCGCCCCCACGGCCAGGGAGAGGGCCGTGGAAAAGAGGATGGCCATGAAGAAACCGATCACGATGATCCAGGCTCCCAGGCCTTGGTACTGGACCAGGTGGGTAATGGAGAGCGCCATCCCGTAGGTGCCCACTCCCATAAAGGCCACGTACCCGAAGTCCACGTACCCGGTCATGCCCAGGAAGATATTGAACGCCTGGCCCAGGGCACAGTAGAAGAGGAGCATCGCCATGAGCTGCCACATGCCGGAGACGTTCTTCCCTATGAGGAAGAGCATCGCGTACACAACAAAGACCGGTATCAATGGCAGGTACTTGCCCGTGTCTTTCTTCATTTTCCCCTCAACAGTCCTGTGGGTCGGATCAGGAGGATGACCAGCAGGATCATGAACGATAAGAACCTCGTGAGCGCAAACGGCTCCACACCCGGGATCAGGGCGAACAGGGTGTAGGACCCGTTCTCGATCAACCCGAAGACCAGCCCCCCGAAGAAGGCCCCGTAAGGAGAAGAGAGCCCGCCGAGCACCGCAATCACGAATGCCTTGAGGGTATAGGCCCCTCCCATGTAAGGATTGATCCCCACAGGAATGAACATGGTGAGAAGAACGCCACTGGCAACGGTCAGCCCGATCCCCAGGGCGAAGCTCCAGGCATAGGCCGCTCCCACGTTCACGCCGCACACCCGGGCTCCCTCGCTGTCTTCCACCACGCTTCGCATGGCGGATCCCGCACGGGTCCGATTGAACCAGAGGTAGAGGAGCACGGCGATCAGCACGCTCCCGAAGCAGGCGTAGAGCTTGGCCATGGGGAGGACCGTGATGCCGAGGTCGATCTTTCCGACCTCCCAGTTGTACCCTCGGAACTCGGAGCCGAAGATCAGCTTGACCAATTCCTCAAGCAGGATGCCCATGGAGAAGGTGGCGAGGAGCGTGGCCAGCTCCGGGGCTTTGATAAGGCGCTTCACGGCCGTGTAGTAGAAAAAAAGTCCCAACCCCAGTCCCACGCCGAATGCGACGGGAATGGCTAGGATTGGGGGAAGGCCCAGCGCGCTGAACAGCCACAGGGTGACGAAGGCCCCCACCATGATGAAGGCCCCGTGCCCCACGTTGACCACCTTGAGCACCCCGAAGATCAGGCTGAGCCCCATGGTGGCCATGCCGTACACGGCTCCCAGCACCAGACCCTGAATCAAATTGCCGCCGAGCTGTTCAAAGAACATGCGAACCCTTTCTCGTGGTCACGGGAGGATCCGGGAACGCGATATCCTGGTGTCCCGTGAAAGGGGAATGCCCCCGTCCCGGGGAAGGGCTGGCCGAAAAGAGGCCCGGGACGGGAGCGGCAAAAAGGGGAGTTACTTGGGCGTTGCCACTGCGCCCTTGACCTTTTCCGCAAATGTGGGCATGGGGTAGCAGGGCTTCCCGGTCTGGGCCGATTCGGGCCATACGATGATCCGCTTGCCGTCCTGCCACTGGACGTCCACCATGGTGTGACCGACCTGCATGCCGCTGTCATCCACGTCCCAACCGCCGTAAAAGCTCATGAACTGAAGATCTCCCAGGGCCTTTCGGACCTTGTCCGAGTCCAGGGAGTTCGCCTTTTGCACGGCCAGGGCATATGCCAGGACCTGAGCACCGGCTTCGGCCGCATGGTAATCCGGAACGATGTCCTTCCCCACGGCTTTCTTGAAGAGGGACACGAACTCGTCCTGGCTCGGACCGATCCAGGGAAGTCCCGCCTCTTTGGCTCCTTCCTCGGAGTAGGTCACGCCGTACTCCCAGTGAGAGGGCCCCATCACACCCTCGGCCATGCTGGTGAGGGCCTCGTAAAACGCGGGGAGGGTGGCTGCGGCGATCAGGGAGAGCGCGTTCGCGTTGATGTCCAGGTCCGACAGCTGCCGGTTGAAGAGCTGACCGTCCTCAAAGTGCCCGCCGCCAAGAATGAAGTCGGGATCCGCGGCCTTGAGGGCCGAGAGGAGCGGGGTCAGGTCCGTGACCCCCTTGGGGTAGGTGCGCTCGAAGACCACGTCGAACCCCAACTCTTGCGCATGCTTCTTGGCGCCTTCCATGACCATCTTGGCAAATTCGGAGTCCTCATAGGCCAGGGCCACCTTCTTGGCGCTCGGATCGATCTTCTTGATCATGTCCAGGGTCCCCTGATGGTAACTCGTGGCCGGGCCGATGGTCTGGACGATGAAGCGGAACCCCTGCTGAAAGATCTTGTTGTTGGCTCCGCCGTGGTCCATGTAAAGCATCTGGTGGCTCTCCGTGACCGGGGCCCCCCGCAGGGTCAGGCCGGAGCTGTACGGTGAAAAGACCACGTTGACCTTGTCCACGGTCACGAGCCGACCAATGAGACTGGTCACGGACTCTTTTTTGGATTCACAGTCATAATATTTGTATTCAATCATGACTTTTTTACCATCAATCTCTACGCCGCCATGTACATCATTGATCCAAGCAACGCACGCATTGATTCCTCCGACGGCCTGTTCACCCGCTTTTGCATACTTTCCGGAGAGGCAGGCCGGATGGCCGATCACGATTTTGGACGCAGCCAAGGCACTGCCGGTGACGAGAAGCCCCGCTGCCGCGATAACACAAAGGAATACCCAAAAACCCTTTCGCTCCATGGTGAAACCTCCTTTCAAGTGCTTGGTTGGGGGTGCCCCGCCTCGTTTCCGGGCCGCCCGGACCTTGCTTCCGGACGGTGACATCTCGACCTGGCGCACCATCCTACAGGTGATCGCGCAAGCATGCAATGTGGAAAGATTGGGTTTTTTCTGTAAGAGATTTTCGGACAGGTTCGAACGCGAGAAGAGGGACTGCAAATGTCTCACGCGGGCTTTCTGCAATCAGGGACAGGGAAGAGCACAGTCCCCGCAGAGTTATAAGGAACCCGTGTGTCGGCTGAACAGGCGTCAGGGTTCGATCAGACCTGTCTGTATGGCAAACCGCGAAAGATCCGCGTTGTTTCGCAGGTTCAGTTTTTTGAGGAGCCTGGATCGGTACGTGTCCACCGTCTTGATGCTCAGGCAGTAAGCCTCGGCGATCTCCCGGTTCGTCTGTCCCAGGGCGAGCCTGCGCAGCACCTGCACTTCCCGATTGGAAAGGGAGTCGAGCGGACTCAGGCCCTTTTTCCCCCGGGCCAGTCGCACCGCGAGTGATTCGGCCGCCGATTCGGTCAGATAACGTCCCCCGGCATGCACCTTGCGGATGGCGGCCACGAGCTCCTCGGATGCGGATCGCTTGGTCACGTATCCCCTGGCCCCCGTACTGATTGCGCGAACCACATATTGCTCCTCTTCGTGCATGGTCAGGACGAGAATCGGCAGCTCGGGGAGCTCCGTTGAGATGAGGCTGATGAGCTCGAGGCCGTCAATCCCGGGCATGGAGATGTCCACGACAACCACGTCCGGGACGGAACTTCGAATCCTCTCTATGGCCTGCCGTCCGTCCTCGGCTTCCGCGATCACCTGGATGTCCCCGCTCTCTTCAATGATGCGGCGGAGCCCCTCTCGGACGATGTTGTGGTCGTCGGCGAGCATGACCCGAATCATGGCCTGTTTCCTCCCAGTGCTTCATTCCCTTCGACGGGGACACGGAAGCATACTACCGTTCCTTTACCGGGATCGGACTGAATGTCCAGGATGCCTCCCGCCAGACTTGCCCTCTCCCGCATCCCGGCGATTCCCAAGCAGTCGTTCTCCAAGAAGACCCGCTTGGACTCGAACCCTCCCCCGTCGTCTACGACCGTGAGAACAAGCTCGTCCTTTTCAATGCGCAGATCCACCTCCGCATGCGTGGCCCCGGCGTGACGCGCCACATTGGTCAGGGCCTCCTGGGCGATCCGGTAAGCGGCCGTGGCCAGCACGTCCCGAATGGGGGGGAGGCTGTCGTGGCGAAACATGCAGGCAAAGCCGGAGCGCTGGTCGAACTCCTCGGTGTACCATTCCAGGGCTTCGATCAGGCCCAGGTCGTCGAGCACCCCTGGCCGCAGTCGAATGGCGATGGCTCGAACTTCGTCCAGGGTCCGTTCGATCAAGTCGCACATGGCCTCGGCACGATCCGCTGCTGCGCCGTCTTCTCTCCCCAGGCGATCCCTCAACCAGACCGCGTCCATGCGAAGGGCCGTGAGGAGCTGGCCGAGCTCGTCATGAAGCTCCCGCGCGATGGCGGCGCGCTCCTGCTCCTGGCTGTCCATGATTCTTCCTGAAAGCATGCGAAGCCGGTCCTGGGCCTTTTTCAGGGCCGTGATGTCGGTGGAGATGCCGCACATGGAGCGCATTCGCCCCTGCTCGTCATTCAGCGGAAATTTGACGGACAGATACGTGTGTATTCCGTCCTCCTGAGGGACACGTTCCTCCACCTGGACCGAATCCTGCCCCTGTCTCACTTTTTCATCGTTTTCCCGGAACTGGTCCGCGATGGCCTTGGGGAAGAGATCATAGTCCGTTTTGCCTTTGACATCCTCGCTGCGGACCCCGAAGAGCCGTTCGAAACGCGAGCCCACCATGACGTACCGATAGGACTGATCCTTGATATAGACCGACGCAGGCGTGTTCTCGAGGATGCTCGTAATCTCCCGAGTCCGCTGTCGCACCTGGCGCTCCAGGTCCTTGGAGTGCAGATCCAGCTTCTCTTTGGCCCGGCGGAGCGCTTCCTCCACGTTCTTCCGCTCCGTGATGTCCATGCTGAAAATGGCTACCCGAACCACCCGTCCCGACGCATCGAACACCGGGTAGAGGTTGGTGTCGAAGACGCGTGAACCCCTTCGCTCCTCGTATCGCGCAGGGCTCTTCGATCGGAGGACCGCGGCCAGATGCCTCTGTTCCCTGAGGGCGATTTTGGGGTGGAAGTGGTCGAAGATGACACTTCCCAGCAGACGTTCGGCAGGGGTACCCAGGGCCTGAATGGCGGTTTCGTTCGCCGCAAGCACACGACCTTTGGCATCCAGCAGCAAGGCGCTGTCCGTGGGGGCGTTCAAAAGGGCGCGGGCCGTCTCTTCGCTCTCGCGCAGGGCCTTTTCGGCTCTCTGGCGCTGTACGATTTCGTAGCTCGCCTTTCGAAAGAGGACGAACACGGCCAGACCCACGATGATCACCAGGATCAAGACCAGAGATCCGCTCGTTCGCATGAGAGGCCGGGATACCCGTTCGAGGAAGAGATCCAGGTTGTTCAGGTAGAGCACCTGCCAGCCGGGATGATCGGGAACATCGAGTCGATGGAGGAGATAGCGGTTTCCTTCCCGATCCACGGCTCGCCGTCCCTCGCGTTGTGCCAGACCGATCGACTCGAGGGGGCCTTGTCCAAACTGCCGGGAGGCGGCAATACTCTCGCGTTCCTTTGAGGGAAGATCCCAGAGGAGGTGGAAGAGCCACTCCGGTCGATTGGAAGCAAACACCACACCCTTGGGGTCCGCGAGCACCACGATGCCGCCTTCGACCTGAAGAAATTCCTTCTCGATCGGCTCGATCGTGGCCTTGACCACGGCGACCCCCAGCGGACCCACGAAGGGTCCGGCTCCGTAAACCGGATGGCTGTAATAAATGCCGCGCTTTCTGGAAGTTACACCGAGAGCCATGTACACGGCGGTTTCCCCGCGAATGGCACGGTGGAAATAGGGCCTGAACGCATAGTTTTCTCCCACAAAGCTGTAAGGCTCGTCTCGGTTGCTCGAGGCGATGGTGAGACCGCGACGATCCATGAGATAGCAGACATCCGCTCGGAGCGCCCACTGGAAGTGATCCAGCATGCTGTTTGCGTCAGCCAGTAAGGTTTTTTGATTGGGGCCCTGTAAAACCTGCCGCATTTCCTTGAGACCGGCGAGCACGCGGACCCCCTTCAGGTTTTCCAGGAGGTAGGTGGAGAGATGATTTCGAATGGTTGCGGCCCGATCCACGGCCTGGCGTTCCACCTCGCGGACGGCAGACTCCTGCAATGACGTGTAGTAAAGATACCCGCCAAGGGAGGTGGAAAGGATGGCCAGCAGGCTCAGGACGACCAGTATGGTGCGTACTTTCATGGCGCCGGGTCTCTGGTTTACCCCGCCCGTAAAAGGAGAACGCGGTCCTTTTACTGAGAGGGAGAGGGCGAATTTTTGCTTTTTCGTTTCATACTCTGAAAATAGGGGGGGGTCAACCATACGGGGTCTTTTGGAGAGCACAGGAACTCAGGTGGAGCGGAGCGCGTAGGATTTGACCGTGGGGCCTGTTTTATGTACCGTAGGCCGTGCAATCGGGTACAGCGGCAGCCGAGGGACGCTTCACAAGAAAGGAGGAACACGATCATGCGTGTCTACCTGGTGCAGCACGGTGTCCCCGTGCCCAAGGAAAAAAACCCGGATCGCCCCCTCTCTGAACGAGGGCGGTACGATGTGGAACGCGCAGCCGCGTTTCTCCAGAAAGCGGGCGTCCGAGTCGGAGCGGTGTATCACAGCGGAAAGACCCGGGCAGAGCAGACTGCGGAGATCCTTGCCGAGCGCCTGTGCGCAGGGGGGTTCGCGCTTCAGCGAAACGGCCTCGCGCCCATGGATGACGTGGAGGATATCGCCCAATACATCGGCGAGCTGGACGACGACCTGTTGATTGCGGGGCATCTTCCGCACCTGAGCAAGCTGGTCAACCGGTTGGTGACGGGAAAGCCGGGAGGACAGGTGGTGGTGTTCCAGCAGGGCGGCATCTGCTGCCTGACCCGGAACGAACAGGGCGCCTGGTCCGTGGTCTGGATGATCGTGCCTGAGATCGTGTGAACCCTTCGACGCGGGAAGGAGAGGGGCTGTGGTCCAGATTCAAAGTCTTTTCGGGTTCCTGACCCTGGCGGTCCTTGCGTGGGGCCTTTCCGAGAACCGGCGGGCAGTGCGCATGAAAACCGCCCTGATCGGGATCGTGCTCCAGGTGGCCCTCGCACTGATTCTCCTGAAGCTACCGGGTTCCCAGGAGGTGTTCCTCGCCCTGAACCGGCTCGCTCAGGGCCTGGAGGACGCCACCCGTGCCGGAACGGGTTTCGTATTCGGCTACCTGGGCGGTGCGCCCCTGCCGTTCGACGAGAAACATCCCGGTATGGCCTACGTGCTCGCGTTTCGCGGTCTTCCCCTGGTGCTCGTGACGAGCGCGCTTTCCGCCCTCCTGTTTCACTGGAAGATCCTGCCGGCGGTGGTGCGTTTCTTCGCCTGGGTGCTGCGGCGCACCCTGGGGGTCGGCGGTGTGGAGGGACTCGGAACGGCGGCCAACGTGTTCGTGGGCATGGTGGAGGCACCGCTCTTCACTCGCCCCTACCTGGCGGCGATCTCCCGCAGCGAGCTCTTCACGATCATGACAGGCGGCATGGCCACCATTGCAGGGACCGTCATGGTGCTCTACGCCTCCATCCTGGAGCGCACCATCCCCGGCATCATGGGACACCTGCTCACGGCATCCCTGATCAGTGCGCCCGCAGCGATCACCGTGGCCAAGATCATGATCCCGGAAACGGGCGAACCCTCCACGGGAAAGCTCGAGCTTCCGCGCACCGCCCGAAGCGCCATGGACGCCATTACTCAAGGAACCACGGACGGGATCCGGCTCCTCCTGAACATCGTGGCCATGCTCATCGTGCTCGTGGCCCTGGTGCACCTGGTCAACGCCCTTTTAGGACTGCTGCCTCCCATGGGGGGGGCGAGCCCGATCACACTGCAAGGCCTTCTGGGGTACGTCATGGCGCCCGTGGTGTGGCTCATGGGGATCCCCTGGACAGAGGCGATCCCTGCGGGTACCCTGATGGGGACCAAGACCGTGCTCAACGAGCTCCTCGCCTATCTGGACCTGGCGGCCCTGCCTGCCGGAGTGCTTCAGGAGCGAACCCGATTGATCATGACCTACGCGATGTGCGGGTTCGCCAACTTCGGATCGCTCGGCATCATGATCGGCGGCATGGGCGCCATGGTGCCGGAGCGCCGGGACGAGATCGTGGGTCTGGGCCTTCGTTCCATTGTTTCCGGAACCCTGGCCACCTGCATGACCGGAGCGGTCGTGGGCATCCTTACCTGAAGATCCCTCAGAGCGCATGGCCGCTTGAAACGTCCCACGAGGAGCCGTTATGGCAAAAGCCGACCGAAACAACGACCCGTTTCCCGATTCCACTGCACCCTCGAACCCCCTGCGCTCGTTCTCGAAAGAGCCACCCGTCCGGGTGGAGCTGAAGATTTGCGATCTCGATCTGGAAAACGGCCCTTTTTGCGCGAGTTTCGGGCGTGGGCTGGATCCCCTCCTCGCATCCATCCGGCGCGTGGGGATCCTGAACCTTCCCCTGGTGCACCGAGGTGCTCGGGGGGACTGGGACGTGGTGTGCGGATTTCAGCGGCTCAGGGTGCTGCGAAGCCTGGGCGTGGAGACCTGCCCGTGCATGGACTTGAGCCCGGAGAACCTGGAGCCCGTGGAGCTTCTCCTTGCGGGGCTGCATGACAACCTGACCACACGGGGACTGAACGAGGTGGAAAAGGGGATGGCGCTCGAGCGCCTTTCCGCGTTCTGGGACGAGGCCACTTTGATTCGGGAAGGCATGGCCCTGCTCGGCCTTCCGTCCCGAGCCCCCGTGCTCGAGTCCTACCGCGCGTTGGGTGAAGCCGAGGAAGCGCTTCGGGAGATCGTGGCCGCTGGGCGGCTTTCCATGAAGGCCTTTGGCCTGTTGGAACCGTGGAACTCGCCGGACCGGATGGAGGCCTGCGACTGGATCAATAAGCTAAATTTAAACTTTAATAAACAATATCAATTTATTGAAATATTAGAAGATATATCAATTGAGGAGTCAAGGGCTCCGGGGGATCTCCTCCAATCGGAACCGTTTCTCTCCCTGCTTGCGGAGGAGGGCGTCAATCGTCCACAGAAGACCGCTCGGCTCTTCGAAATCCTTCGAAGAAGGCGCCTTCCCACACTGGACGCGGCGGAGCGGACTTTTCGAAGACGAATCTCGTCCCTGGGGCTTCCAAAGGGTGTGAGAATCGTCCACCCTCCAGGATTCGAGGGAACGGACTTTCGGCTGGAGGTCGTGTTCCGGAACGGACGCGAGCTCAGAGAGCGCGTGGACACCCTCTATCGGACACCGGGCCTGAAGACCCTGAATGTGCCCTGGGAAGCAGAGGGGGAGGGCGCTTGAGTCGTATTCCCCTTCAACGGGTCCTCGTGGAGGAGGGGGCCCGTGCCTACCCCTTGACCCGGCGCATGATGAGGCGTCTTTCCGGCCCTGTTCCCGTCTTCGAGGGCTCAGGAGAGGAAGACGGGTGCCTACGAAAGAATACCCGCGCCCCATCCCTCGGCCGGGGCATGGACAAGAAAACGCTGCGTCTCGTGGCCTTTCCCGGCGAGCTTCTCAAGCCCTGCCCCGGGACCGGGGAAGGGTACATCTGTTGCGGATACCAGATCCTGAATGTGGGCACGAACTGTCCCCTGGACTGCTCCTACTGCATTCTTCAGGCCTACATGAACCTCCCGTCTCTGCGGGTCTTCGTGAATCTTCCGGAGGCGCTTCCCGAGATCGCGCGCCGCCTGGACGAGGATCCCTCGCGCATCTGGCGCATCGGGACCGGGGAGTTCACGGACAGCCTGGCCCTGGATCCCATTGTGGGATGGCACGAGTGGCTGCTCCCATTCTTCGACGGTCGAAAGAATGCCGTACTGGAGCTCAAGACCAAGACCGACCGGATTCGGGGTTTGCTCGCCTCGCCCCACCGGGACCGCATCATCGTGTCCTGGTCGCTCAACAGCCCTTGGATCGCGACCCGGGAGGAACACAAGGCGCCTACGCTGGAGCTAAGAATCCGTGCGGCGGCCCGCTGTCAGAAGGAGGGATTTGTGATCGGATTTCACTTCGATCCCCTGGTCCGCCACCCCGGATGGCGGGAGGGGTATCAACGCACCCTGGACCTGCTCGACCGATACATCGCTCCCAAGGGAGTGATCTGGGTGAGCCTGGGCGCCATGCGGTATATGCCCGGGCTCAAGCGTGTGATTCGAACCCGGCACCCAGGGAGCGCGGTGCTGGACGGAGAATTCACACCGGGGCTGGACGGGAAGATGCGCTACTTCAAGCCGATTCGCACGGAGATGTACGGCGTGCTTCGCGAGCTCCTCACGGCATGGCATCCGAACCCCGGACTTTATCTCTGCATGGAGCGCGACGAGGTATGGGAGCAAGGCCTGGGATGGTCGCCCGGGAGCTCCGAAGGGCTTGCCGCTTTCCTGGATGATCGCGTGAAAAAACTTTTCCCTGCCGAATGAAAGGCCCTCCATCGAGGAATCAGACCGGCACGAGATCGGAGGTGAACCATGGGAATTCACCAGGGTTCTCCTTTATTGACTTTCCTTAGGATAATGATAGGATATAGCTCCATCCCAAAGGGCACGAGCCCGGGAACACCTTGATTTTGGAGGAGAAAACCATGGCATTCAAGGAACAAGTGCAAGATGCATTGAATAAGGTTCGCCCTTCGCTGCAAGCCGACGGCGGTGACGTGGAGCTCGTGGATGCGGTGGAAGAAGACGGGCTGGTCACGGTTCGCCTGCAAGGGGCGTGTGCCGGGTGCCCCATGTCCCAGATGACGTTGAAGATGGGGATCGAGAAGGTGTTGAAGCAGGCCGTTCCCGGGGTCGAACGGGTAGAGTCGGTGTAAAATGCCCCCTTCCATAGATGCACGAAATCCCGTCAAGCCACGGAAAATCAAGCCGTTCTATCAGGGGCCCAACAAGGAATTCAGGAAGGCGAGCCCGAGACCCTGCGTGAGTCCATGATTCGCACAACCCGTCTGGGTCGAAAAACCGGCGGCAGCGGGTACGACGACGGGAAGAAGCAGGAGGGCTTGGGCGCGAGAGGAATGCGCCCCGGCATGGCAGCAAAACAACAAGGCGGTCCGAAGCGTTCGGGCCGCCTTGTTTCATTTTTCCTGTATGGAGGATCAGAAAAACGCCCTTTCCGCTTGGATGAAAACCACGGGGAAGGGGCCTTTCACCGATTACTTGTTCTTGTGGCGCATCTGTTTCTTGAGCTTCCGGTACTTGTGTTTTCGAATCTTTTTCCGTCGTTTCTTGACCACACTGCCCATACGGTTCCATCCTCCTCAAAAAAGTAAAGTTTATCCATACCTTTTTTATACGGGCATTGTCAAGATGATTCTGAAGAGGCTTTTCGGCGTCCACATTCTTCCGGTCTTGCGGAATGGGATGGGATTCGATCTCTTTTGATTTTAAGGGGTTGGCGTTTGATTTATTAGTTTACATAATATATCTTATCAGACGTTATCATTCGGTTGAGGAGGAGGCCTTGCGTTTATCCTTCATGCGGTAGAGCGCACGGTCCGCTTCCTCCACAAGGTCCAGCTCGTTCATGCCCTCTCGGAACCGAGCGATCCCGAAGCTTGCAGCCACACTTCCATGGGCCTCGAATTCGCCTCGAATTCGTTCAACAATACCCTCTGCAACGTCCAGGTCCGCATCAATCAGAATCAGGGAGAACTCGTCCCCACCGTAGCGAAACCCGGTGTCCACGCCTTCGCGGATGCATTTGCGAAGAATTCGTCCCACGTCCCGAAGGATGTCGTCCCCGGCAAGATGCCCGTACGTGTCATTGTAGGACTTGAAACCGTCCAGGTCGATGAGCACCACGGCAAAGTTACCCTTTTGCCGCTGGGCGCGTGCGATTTCGTCCTTGAGACGGACAAAGAACTGGCGGTGGTTGTACAGGCTGGTCAGGGAATCCGTAATGGAAAGACGGCTCAACTCCTGGCGAAGATTCCGCTCATTGAGAATGCGGCGGATTTTGGCCTCCAACTCCTCGACTTCAAATGGTTTTTTGATAAAATCGCTTGCCCCGGCATTGATCACGTCCACGTAACGGTACCCCTCGGAGTACCCGGTCATAGAGATGATGCTCAGTTCCGAATCCAGATCGCGCGCACTGCGAATGAGCTCCATGCCGTCCATCTCGGGCATTTTCATGTCCGTCAGGAGAAAGGTGTACGTTTCCTTTTCCAGGGTCTCGAGCGCCTCGGGTCCGCTGGAAACGGCTTTTGCGCGAAAGCCGAGCGCAGACACCAGGCCGAGGAGCGTGTCACGAACGAGCTCATTGTCGTCCACCAGGAGCATGCGCTCCTTGCTGTAGTCGTACTGCGGTTCATCCATGGTATGCATGGTTCATGGGCGCGCCTTCAGAAGCGTCAGGAACGACAGCCTGAAGGGAATGGGCATAGCCTTTTGAAAGGATGACTTTAATAATATCACCTATATTGCATGAATTGCAATAGAAATTAACGACTTTATTGCATTCGGTTCGGCCGGTGAACTGCTCCCCTTTCTTGCTGGCGCCTTCCACCAGGACCTCGACCTCGCGGCCCTCCAGGGCCTGGTTTTTTTCCAGGGTGATCGTGTGCTGAAGCGCCTGGAGATCCCTGAGCCGGTCCCCCTTTTCCTGCTCGTCCACCTTGTCTTCGAAGGATGCAGCAGCAGTCCCCTTTCGATCCGAGTACTTGAAAGAGTAGAGACTGTCGAAGCGAACGGTTCGAACGAGATCCAGGGTCTCTTCGAAGTCCGCGCGCGTCTCGCCCGGAAACCCCACCATGACGTCGGCGGTCACCGCCACATCCGCCCGTGCCTCCCGAAGGAGGCGGATACGGTCCAGGTAGTGCTCCCGGGTGTACCGGCGATTCATCCTCTTCAGGACACGATTGGAACCGGCCTGAAACGGCAGATGGATGTGACCGCAAAGACGGTTGAGCTCATGGAAGCATCGAATGAGGGCATCGCTCAGGTCTTTGGGGTGAGACGTGGTGAAACGAAGCCGCTCGAGCCCGGGCAGATTGTCCATCAGCCGGAGAAGCGCCGGGAAGTCCGTGGACGCTCCCTGCCCCTCGTCCCAGCAATAGGAGTTCACATTCTGGCCTAGCAGCATAATCTCACGCACGCCTTGCTCGAGCAGGCCCTCGGCCTCTGCCACGATCTCCTCGGGAGACCGGCTCTGCTCCCTCCCCCGGACATAGGGCACGATGCAGTAGCTACAGAAGTTGTTGCACCCTTGCATGATCGTGATGGAGCCCTGGACTCTGCCTGAGAAGTACCGGTCACCCGGCAGGGCGCGTAAGAGCCCGGCGTTCTCCAGTTCCACGGCCGCGAACCGTTCCCGCGTCTCGCGAACGCGGGTCACGAGCTCGGCAATGTGCGGGATCTGGCGTGTCCCCAGGACAATGTCCACCTCGGGAAATCTCTTGAGAAGGGCCTTTCCCTCCTGTTGCGCCACGCAACCGGCAAATACGAGGACCCGGGTCGGGTCTCTACGTTTGAGCGCGGCCATGCGGCCCAGGGTGCTGAATGCCTTGTGCTCGGCCTTTTCCCGCACGCTGCACGTGTTGACGAGCAGCACCTTTGCCTCCTGCGGGTCCGAAGCGGGAGTGTAGCCCCCATGGATGAGGCAGCGGCTCGCATAGTCCGAGTCGTACACGTTCATCTGGCAGCCCATGGTGACCACGGCAAAGCGGGGCCGTTGAGCCTCCTCCCGGGCGGCGGACGGCCCTGCCCCGCCCTCCTCTGTGATGGAGAGCCCCTCGGTTTGCCTGAGGTCCCGAATCAGATCCATGACCTGGGTCTCGCACCCGGGCGCGAAGCACACCTCGACCAAGGCGCGATCGGGGTCTCGCGTTCCCACCACGGCCATGCCGTCATAGGATTCCAGGGTTGTACGGATGTAGTGGATATCCTTTCGCTTTACGCAAAATGTGCGTCTAGTCGTTTTCATTTCGGACCGGCCCTCCCCCCCACATGAGCTTGGTCCGCAGGATCTCGAAATGGGTCTGGTACGGTGACTTCACCAGTCGAATCCGTTTGTCGGATGTGAAGATGAACACCCGGTCTCCCCGAAGATAATCGAATCCCACCTGGCCGTCCAGTGTCAGGCTCACCTCCTCGTCGACCTCGTCCGACATCTCGATCTTGACCGTGGCGGTATCCGGAAGAATCAGAGGGCGGTTGGTCAAGGTGAACGGGCAGATCGGCGTCAGAACAATGTTCGAAAGGGTCGGATGGAGGATCGGACCGCCCGCCGACAGGTTGTAGGCCGTGGATCCAGTGGGTGTGGAAACGATCAGCCCGTCGGCCCGGTACGTGGTCAGGAACTCCTCGTCGATTTGTACGTCCAGGGCCAGAATGCGGGCCAGTGCGCTCTTGTTGATGACCACGTCATTGAGCACAACGGAACGGCAGACCTCCTCATCCCCTCGCATCACGCTCACCTCGAGCATGAGTCGGCTTTCCCACTCCAGCTCGTTTCGAAGCATCCTCTCCACCGTTGGATACAGCTTCTTGACAGGGATCTCGGTCATAAAGCCCAGGCCGCCCAGGTTGACGCCCAGGATGGGCACGCCGAACCGCCCCACGCGCCGGGCCGCTCCCAGCAAGGTCCCGTCCCCGCCGAGCACCACAAGCCAGTCCACGGTCTCCGGGATGCTCGATTCGGTCGACTCCACCCGCTCGTCTCGGCTTCCAGGCGTCTTCATCTCTTCGCTGAAGACCGACACCCCACTCGATTGGAGCCAGTCCTCGAGCTTCTGGGCCTCCCGGGCCGCTGGTTCGTGATGGTGCTTATAGATGATCCCTACGGATGTTCTCGGCATTGGTATGGTTTCCTCGTTCCCTTGCCGGGTCAAGGCCCGGTCTTTGATCCCCTGCCCGCTTCGTCGGCCAACGAACTGGATTTCTTAAAGAAAAAGAGCTCAACGAGCGGCCGGAATCCCAGACTTCAGCCGGATGAAACAAACAAGGGCACGTGCTCGAAGCGTACCACATCCACGAGTCCCCGGTCGGTCAGCTTGAGGGCCGGGATCACGGGCAGGGCCAGAAAGGATAGCTGCATGAAGGGGTCTTCCAGCCCGCATCCCAGAAGGGCGGCCGCACGGTTCGCCTCGTCGATTTTATCGACCAGCACTCGGATGGGCGCATCAGAGAGCAGCCCGGCCACCGGAAGGGGGACCCGGGCGAGCACTTCGCCGTCTCGTGTCACAGCGAGTCCGCCCCCCATCTGCCGGACTTCCTCCACGGCCCTTGCCAGGTCCGTATCTTTCACTCCCACGGCGATCACATTGTGGGAGTCGTGCGCCACCGACCCGGCCAGAGCGCCCGCACCAAGACCGAATCCCCGGACAAGCCCCAGCCCGGTGCGGCCGCTCCCGTAGTGGCGCTCCACCACCGCTATCTTCAAGAGATCCTGCTCCGGGTCCGAAACCACCTCCCCGTCCAGGACGCGTGGATGCACGAGCACCTGGCCGGTCAGGATCTGCCCCGGGACGAGCTCCATGGCGCGGGCTTCTGTTCCCCGGGACAGTATGCGAAAACGGTCGGGCGTCACCGGCCCGGTCGCCAGGGGCTTTGCCGTCGTGCTTCCCTCTTCCGGTTCGAGGGATGCGCACAGCTTTCCGTCCTCCGCCACGAGCTTCCCGTTCTTGTATACCCTGTGGACGGTGAACGTGTCCAGATCGTCCAGGACCACGAGGTCCGCATGGAACCCCGGGGCCACGGCGCCGCGGTTCCGCAGCCCGAAGTAGCTCGCCGGGTTGAAGCTGGCCAGGCGGACGGCCAGGGCCGGGTGCAGTCCCGCTCGAATCGCGCGCTGGACCACATGGTTCAAGTGCCCCCGGCGAAGGAGGTCCTGGGGGTGGAGATCGTCCGAAGCAAAAGAGAAGCGGCCGGCGTTTTCCATGGTCACGGCGGGCAGAAGCGCGTCCAGGTTTCTCGCGGACGTCCCCTCCCGGATCATGACGAACATCCCAGCCGCCACCTTTTCCCGGGCCTCCTCCGGGGTGGTGCACTCGTGATCCGACTGGATTCCCGCGGCCAGGTAAGCCTGGAGGTCGTACCCGGTCAGCCCGGGGCTGTGCCCATCCAGGATACGGTCCTGAAAACGAACCAATTTTTCGAGCACCTCGGCGTCGCTGTGGCACACACCTGGAAAGTTCATCATCTCCGCCAAGCCCAGGATACGGGGCTCCTTCAGGAGAGGAACAAGCGCGTCGGCATCCAGCCGGGCACCCGAGGTTTCCAGGGGGGTCGCCGGCACACAGGAGGGCGCCGTGAAGAACACATCCACGGGCAGGCGCTCGCTGCGATCCAGAAGAAACCGAATGCCAGGCATGCCGAGGACATTGGCGATCTCATGAGGGTCCGACACGATGGCCGAGGTCCCGTGCGGTGCCAGGGCCGCAGCCAGGCCGGCGGGCATGAGCATGCTGCTCTCGATGTGAATGTGCGGATCGATCAGGCCCGGAGTGACCCATCGGCCGTCGGCATCCAGCTCATGCCTCCCTGCGTAGCCGGTTTGGACGCCTGCCACGTATCCGTCCTGCACGGCCACATCCGCCACTCGAATGTCCCCGGTGAAGACATTCACGACCCTAGCCCGTTTGAGCACCAGGTCGGCCGGAGCGTCCCCCCGCCCTGCTCGAATGCGCCTCTGAAGGGAGGCCACCTCCGCTTTCATGCCACCTTGTCCTCGCGTTTTCTTCAAAGGGCCCTAGCGGTCCACTCGATCCATGACGAACCACTCATCCGCCTGGTCGGAGGTGGTGTCCACGAGCAGGTGCATCAGGGGAAGCTCGGGAAACGCCCGTTTCAGGTCCTCTAGGTCCACCGCCTCAAACTTGTTCTTGTTGTTCAGGTAGGCCTGCTCCGTGAGAGCATTGGACTCGTAGTTCTCCTTGGTCCGGCGAAGGATCCGCTGAATGGAGACTTCCTGAGGGCATTGGGTCTGCTGGATGACCAGGGTCATGCCGCAGGCAGCCGCGACCTCGGCCGCACGGTGTCTCAAGGCCTGTGTGACAAAGGTGGCGTCCAGAATGATTCCCTCGCCCTTGCAGGCAAAGTGGCGGGCCATGCCGAACATTTCGTCGTACACGGCCGTACGCTTGTTCATGTCGGCTGCCACCTTCTCATCAAAGATGTCATCGTTTCGAAGCACTTCCAGGCGCAACATGTCCGTTCGAAGGACCTTGTATCCCTGGATCTGGGCAATGACCTCAGTGGTTTCCGTCTTGTAGGAGGCCGGCAGCCCGCATGCAATCAGCACGGTGTCCGGCCCCAGCTCATTTTTCATGTATGCGTGAAAAGGTTCCCGCATTCCGTCTATTCCTCCTGATGTCATACAGTTCCTTCTCAGATGTCGTTCGCACGCTCGACATAGGACCGGGCGAGTGCAAAATAACGCCTGGCCGTTTGCAGGGCCTCCTCCTTGGTCTTGTCGTCGATGTTCGGGTCGTGAAGCTGAAAACCGATGACTTTCCCTCGAACATAGGCCCGGTAGACCTTGTAGAACGAGAGCAGCCGTTCCATGCCGGTTTCCCCGGCCAGGTCGGCATACATTCTCCAGAGCCGGCCTGCGAGGTTCATGCCTCCTCGAAACTCCAGGTCCATGAGAAGGAAGGCGATGTCGGCCAGCGTGTCCGAGTACCGAAACCGGTCGTTGAACTCGATGCAGTCGATGGCGGCCACGGGGTCGAGAAAGCAGATATGTTCCATGTGAAGGTCGCCGTGGCAGTCGCGAATGCGGCCTTGCTGCACGCGTTGCTCGAACAGGGGACCGTTTGCTCGGTAAAAGGCGTCGGTCCAGTCCCGAATTCGCTCATAGGTCTCCTGGTCCAGGGTCTGTTCCACAAAGGCCTCGGTCTGGGCAAAGTTTTCGTCCGTGTTGACCTTGAACCGGAGCCACGTGCCGAATTCGTCGATGGCCGGGCTGCGCTCGGCTTCCCGGTGAAAGCGCGCCAGGAGCTGCGCCGTGGCCTCGAGGTGTGAATCCCGGAGTTCTCCCCGCTCGTATAAGGACCTCATAAGACAGGCTTCGGGGATGCGCTTCATGCGCACGGCCCAGTCCACAGCCTCATCGGGGTTTCCTCCGATCCGGTGTCGCCCCTCGGAATGGGTCACGGGCAGCACCCCGAGGTACACGCCCTTGGAGAGCCGCTGGTTCAGGCGTACCTCCTGCTCGCAGTACCTGTGGCGTTTTTCCGGGGAGGAAAAGTCCAGGAAGCCGAAATCCACCGGTTTCTTGATCTTGTACACGTAATCCTCCCCCATGAACACCATGGAGATGTGGGTCTGCACCAGGGTGACGTGCGGGGTGGGATCCGGCAGGGACAACGGGTCCAGAAGGTCGTCGATGAGCGAGGACATGGCGTGCCTTTCGAGGGGCTCCAGGCTCAGGACGTCCCGTCCCGGCGCAAGGGCTCGTTCAAGCGAAGCCCGAAGGGCTCGACCACCTCTTCGGGGATATTCAGGGAGCCCATGAGAACGGGTTGCTGATGGCAGTCCGAACCGCCCGTAATCAGGAGCCCCTCGGCCCGAGCAAAGGCGATATAGGCAGTCGTGGTCTCCTCATCGTGCCGGGAATGCCAGCACTCGATGCCGTCGAGGTGCTCGAGCATGCTCTCTCGTATGATCATGAATTGCTCGTCCAGGGACGTGGTCAGGGACACCAGCGACGTGCCGTTGGGGTCGTTGCCGTGGGCCAGGACCATCTTTCCTCCGGCCCCGTGAATGAGTTCCGACGCCTCGGTCAGGGACACGGGCATCTTGGGTTCGTTACACTTCACGAGGTACCGGTCAAAGGCCTCCTGACGAGACGACACCACCCTCTTTTTCACCATGTAGTTGGCAATGTGCGGGCGGCCGAACGCACCGTCCACGCTCTCCTCGATGGCTTCCATGTCCTCGGGTGTAAAGGAGGAAAGACCCTCCTCTGAAAATTCCCGGTTCAGGTTCTCGAGGATGCGTTCGGCGCGACGCTGGCGGTGCTCTCTCAGGGCTTGGAGCTTCTGCACGAGCCGGGGGTTGCGGGTGTCGTAGTCATAGGCCAGGAAATCGAGGGATACCGGTTTGCCGCCTCGGTAATCGGGCCGTGAAAAGCTCACGTTCAGCTCCAGGCCCACGATGTACCCGATATCCAGCTCCTCGGCGAGGGCCCTGGCCTCTTCCTGGCAGTCGATGGAGTCGTGATCCGTAATGGACATCACGCGCAGGCCCCTTCGAACCGCTTCGGCGAAGACTTCCTCCAGGGTCATGGCTCCGTCGGAGCAACTCCTCGTGTGTATGTGCAAATCAATGACCATATCTGCTTCCTCATTCCCCAGCCGTACCGCGGTTCCTTCAAGCTGGCGGCCGGAGCCGGCCTCTGTTTCGGTTTGATAAGAAGGAATGGGGTGTTATGTATCCCAGCCTGAACGAACGGGTCAAGGGGAAATGGGCGGCTTGTTCTTACCCGTGTTCTGTGCTATCAACACGTCTCAGTCCTTTGCAGGTCGGGCCTGACCTGTGATTCACGCGTGATCGCCCTTCTTTTTTGAAAGACTTTTCATCCCCGCGAGGTATGCGTCATGAGGGACGACATTCAGGAATCCGCGGACGCCTTATCAAAGAGTCTGTCCCTTTCTCCCCGCATCGGCATGATCATCGGGACCGGCCTCGGCGTGATCACCGAGACCATGGACGTTGGTTTTCGCATCCCGTACGAGGAGATTCCCCACTTCCCCGCCTCTACAGTACAGGGGCACAAGGGCCGATTTGTGTGCGGGTCCCTGGGGGGTGTCCCGGTGATCGCCATGGACGGGAGATTCCATCTCTATGAGGGATACACCCCCAAGCAGGTGACCTTCCCGGTCCGCGTGATGGCCCGGCTCGGCGTGACCCATCTCCTGATCGCCAGTGCAGCGGGCGGGCTCAACCCGCGTTTCGAGCCCGAGGACATGATGATCGTGACGGATCACATCAACCTGACCGGGGCGAACCCGCTCACCGGGCCCAATCTCGATGCCTTCGGTCCCCGTTTCCCGGGTATGACTCGGGCCTATGATCCCGAGCTGATTCGAACGGTACGCGCGGAGGCCCTGTCCGAAGGAGTGAATCTTCACCAGGGCGTGTACGTGGGGGTGCTGGGTCCCAGCCTGGAGACGCCTGCGGAGACCCGGTTTCTTCGTATGATCGGAGCGGATGCCGTGGGCATGTCCACAGTGCAGGAGGTCATTGCGGGGGTGCACTGCGGTCTTCGCATCGCCGTGATTGCGGCCATCACGAACGTCAATTTGCCTGACTGCATGGAGGACCTTTCCATCGAGACCGTGATCGAACGTGCGGAGCGCTGCGGCGGTGCGATCGCTCGAATCTGGGAGCGCACCGCGCCCGCGTTGTCCCTGTGACGCCGCAACCGAGAACGTCCCGCCCATGGGTTGCCCGCGTGATCGAGGCACGTTTTCTCTTTATTTATTTTCGTTAAAACAGTATATTAATTTATTTAATTAAAGTAAGTTATATGGTTTTTCGGTGGTGAAGGAATGGGCATGAACTCCGCAGACCTGATCATTGAGAACGGAACGATTCTGACCATGGATGTCCACGACACCGTGATCCCGGACGGGTTCGTCGTTGTTCGGGGCGATACCATCGTGTCGATCGGCGAGCGAAACAGGGATTCGCTTCCACAGGCGGCCCGCCGAATCGACGCCCGAGGCGGACTGATCCTCCCGGGCCTCGTGAATGCGCACACGCACGCGGCCATGAGCCTTTTTCGCGGTCTGGCCGACGACCTGCCGCTCATGGAATGGCTCGAGCACTACATCTTCCCGGTGGAGCAACGCATGGATCCGGATTTCGTTCACACGGGGACCCTGCTGGCCTGTGCCGAGATGATTCTCGCCGGCACGACCACCTTTTGCGATATGTATCTCTTTGAACAACAGGTCGCTGAGGCGGCAAGGACTGCGGGCGTGCGGTGTCTGGTGGGCGAGGTGCTCTACGATTTTCCATCGCCGAACTACGGGCCCCTGGAAAAGGGGTTCGCATACACGGAATCGCTGATCCGCGAGTGGCAGGGCGACCCCCTTGTGAACATCGCTGTGGAACCCCATGCCATCTACACGTGCAGTCCGGAATTACTCCAAAAGGCCCATGCCCTGGCCATAAAGCACGACGTGCCCCTTGTCATGCACGTGGCGGAAACACACTCCGAGGTGGAGCAGGTGCAGTCGCGTTACGGCAGGCGGCCCTTTGAGCACCTCGCCTCTCTGGGTGTCCTGGACGCCCACTTCGTGGCGGACCACTGCGTGCACCTGGACGAGGCCGAGATGGACCGCATGGTCGCACACGGGGTGCATGCGGTGGAAAACCCGGAGAGCAACATGAAGCTCGCAAGCGGTGTCTCGCCGGTCCCCGAGCTTCAGAAACGCGGTATTCCCGTGGGACTGGGGACGGACGGGTGCGCATCGAACAACAACCTGGACCTTTTCGGGGAGATGGATACCACGGCAAAGCTCCACAAGGTGGACACCATGGATCCCACGACACTGGATGCCAGGACCGTGCTTCGAATGGCCACGGTAGAAGGGGCCCGGGTCCTTGGGCTCGGGGACGTGGTCGGATCCATTGAAAAGGGAAAAAAGGCGGATGTCATTGTCGTGGACACGCACAAACCCCACCTCACCCCCCTGTACAATCCGTTCTCCCACCTGGTCTATGCCGCAGGGCCCGACGACGTGGCCGTCACGATCATTGACGGACAGGTCATCATGGAGGACCGGGTCCTTCATACCCTGGATGTGAAGAGCATCCTTGAAAAGGCCCGACAGCGCTCCGAGGATGTAAAGGCCTGGGTCCAATCCCAGGACGAATCTTCCGCCCTCCAGTAATCCACGCCTCGATCCCTGACCTTCCCCGGCTGCGGATCCGTTTCCCTTGCAGATACCATTGTAAGTGCTGCGGTCTCTACTCCAAGCGTGATCGAAACTTCACCAGAGTGATCTCCGGGGGGCTCAGAAAACGCATGGGGGGCCCCCACGTGCCCGTGCCCCGGCTCACGTAGATCCGCGACCCCTGCCCCAAGTCGTATTCCCCTCGAAGAAAGGGATAGACCCTGGCCACGATCAGGCTGAACGGGAAGATCTGCCCGCCGTGGGTGTGCCCGGAGAGCTGGAGATCGAAACGGCCCAGAATGCCCGGCTCGATCACCGGGCGGTGGCGAAGCAGGATCACGAGACGATCCCGGCCGACACCTTCCAGCATCTCGCCAAAGGAGGCTCCCCGGGGACCCTCGAACCGATGGGATGCTTCATCGTCCACCCCGGCGAGCACGAGCCACGGAAGGGGATAATCCGCCTCTCCCCGCAGCACGCGAAAGCCGGCCCGTTCGAGAAATGGAATGGATCGGCCCGGACCGCTGTAGAACTCGTGGTTCCCGGTGATCGCGTATTTTCCCAGGGGGGCCGGGATCTCCCGCAGGATGCGGGTGATCTCTTCGGGATCCCGCACGCCTCGGTCCAGCATGTCCCCGGTGGCCACCAGGAGATCCGGGCGCAGGTCGCGAATTTCTTCGGCAACGCGTCGCGCCAGACCCATCCCGTTCCAGGCGTTGAAGTGGAGGTCTGTGATCTGGGCGATCCGCAGGGTTTGCCTTTCCGCCGGGAGTTTGTCGGTTTCCACGACCACCTGCTCGGTTCGAATCGCCCGGGCTTCGAAGTGGGCGTACACGCCCGTCCCCAGGGCCGCGACCAGGATCGGGTAAAACACGTGGTTCCCGGGCCAGCGAGGGAGGGAAGCTCGCGGGATCAGGCGTTGCACCAGGAACCTCATTCCTCGAAGCAGGTCCACCAGGAGGGCCGCGGACACAAAAAGGAGCAAAAAGCCCATCCACTCGTATGCGATCCTGAGGACTGAGATGGCTAGGCCTTCCCACCCCTTTGCGGCCAGGAAACGACCCAGGACCGGGGATGCGAGAAGAAGGCCGAAGCCCAGGAGGACCCCGGCTCGAACCTTCCAGCTTCGCGGCAGATGGTGCCGGAGCTTGGTGTAGGTATAAGCGTGAAGGAGCGCGTAGAGCCCCAGGAAGGTCAGGAGAAACAGAATCACTGAACGCATCGGCACCAGATTCCATGATACAAATGGCGAGGGGTAACAACCGCCATCACGTAGTTCCCTCTCGAGCCATGGCTCGGGCCCTCGGAAGGCTTTCCTTCCGCGCGATCGGGGGTACGGAAGCGCTCCCATGGCCCTTTTCAAAGAACATGCAATGTATTAGAATTCAAATTTCTCGTCAAACGTTTCCCCGCCGGGTACGGGAGGGGGAGATGAGCCGCAGGCCCGTGAACGATCGTCGCAGCCCCTACATCGCCCTTGGAAGCCGCCTTCGCGGGGTCGCCGAGGTGCGCACCCTCGGGGTGAAGCCAAACTTCCTGGACTACTCCCCTGAAGAGAGGGAGATGATCCTGGGCGCACCGCGCGTCCTGTATCCCACGAAAAACTACGCCCAGTTTCTGACGACCCTGAGCCGCCCTATTTTCCCGAGCCTGGAGACCTACCTGTATGCAGACGAAAAAATTCTCCAATCCACCCTGTTTCAGATGCTGGGAGTGCCCCATCCCCGCACTCGAATCTACTATGCCCTGCACCACGCGGACATCCTGAGAGACTTTCGCTTTCCCTTTGTGGCCAAGTTTCCCCGGGCTTCCTCCAGGGGCCGCGGGGTCTTCCTCGTGCAAAAGGAAAGCGAGCTCCAGGCCTACCTGGCACACACCAAGGTGGCCTATATCCAGGAGTACCTTCCCCATGATCGGGATCTCCGGATCGTGCTGGTCGCGTACGAGCCCGTGATCGCATACTGGCGGGTCAAGCCGCAGGAGGGCTTCAAGACCAACCTTTCCCAGGGAGGCACGCCGGATTTCGACAGTATCCCGGAGGAGGTTTTGGAGCTGGCCCGATTCTGCGCACGCAAATGCCGTTTCAACGATGTGGGGCTTGACTTCATTCATCACCATGGACGATGGTATCTCATCGAGGCAAACATGAAGTACGGGCGAAAGGGACTCCAAATGAAAGGGATGGATCTCAAGGCGATCATCCGGGAGAAGCTTCTGAATGGCGAGATCGAGGTCTGATCGAGGGAACATTTACGTGGGCAGACGGCCGAAACGGTTCCGCTGGGCAAAAGTGCTGCTCTTGGTTGTGCTGGCTGCCCTGCTCTGCACCGCGGGACTGCTGGGCTCCATCTACTACCAGGTGTCCCAGGAAGCCACTTCCCGGATCGATCGGGGAGCCATCGAAAAGGTCATTTTTTCCGAGAGTCCGGTCTACTACGAGGACGGGGAAACGCCCATCGGGGTGTTCTTTGAAAAAACCCATCGCCGGTACATCGAGTACGACCGCATCCCCAGGGCCTTTGTAAAGGCGATCATCGCGGCCGAGGACCACGACTTTTTCGAGCACCCCGGATTCAACCTCAAGTCGATTGTGCGGGCCTTCCTTGTCAACTTAAGAGCGGGTCACGTGGTCCAGGGGGGCAGCACGATTACCCAGCAGACCGCCAAGAACATCTTCAAGCGCGAGAAACGTTCTTACAAGGCCAAGCTCAAGGAGCTCTTTCAGGCGCTTCTTCTGGAACGGAACTACTCAAAGGAAGAAATCCTGGAGCTTTATGCCAACCAGTTCTTCGTGAGCGGGTTCGGCCGCGGGCTCGAGATTGCGGCTCGCTACTTTTTCGACAAGGGCGCTTCAGACCTCGATCTCGTGGAGTGTGCCTTTATCGCCGGTTCTGTCAAGGGGCCTAACCGGTATATCCCGTTCACCAAGAGCACGGAGGCGGAACGCAACAAGGCCCTGAAGGCGGCCGAGGCCCGTAAGGACTATGTCCTGCGCAAAATGCTGGAGCTGCGTTTTATCACTCGGGATCAGTTCGAGGCGGCCGAGGCCCAGGCTGTGCCGTTTCAGGAGGGACAGGTCACTTACCGGCTCAACGTCATTCTCGACTATGTCCGCGAGCAGCTCCAATCGCCCTTCTTTCAGGAGATTCTTGCGGAGGAAGGCATCGAGAACATCGCCACCTCCGGGATCCGTGTCTTCACCTTCATCAACCGGGAGATGCAGGAAGGGGCGATTCAAAGCCTTCGAAAGTACCTCCCGCGTATCGATGTGCGCCTCCAGGGATACCCGATCCCGGAGCTTCAGGAGCGATACCGCAGCCTGATGCCCACCCTCCCCGGCCGAAACCCCGAGCTGCCCTTTCTGGCCCGGATCACTCATGTGGACCGAAATCCGGAAACCCCCTCGATGGTCGTCGCCTGGGAAGGGGGCGGAGGCGTCATCGAGCTTCAGGGCATGCTGGAGATCGGCGAAGCATGGGCCCAGTCCAGGCGAGGCGTTTGGGCCGGGTTTGATTCGGGTGACATCCCACGGTTCCTGGAGATCTTTCGCGATGGCGACTGGGTGCCCGTACGCTTTCATTCGGGAGAGAGGGGGGGGGGAGCCGGAGAAGGGGTGCACCTTTGCCTTGCCCATATCCCGGAGCTGGAAGGCGGCGTGGTCATTCTCCAGAACGGGCGCTTGCGCGCCATGGCAGGCGGTTTTTACAACCGTTACTTCAATCGCACCGTGGACGCAAAACGACAGCTCGGTTCCACCTTTAAGCCGATTGTCTACACCGCGGCCCTCCAGCTCAAGTGGAGCAGCCTGGATACGCTCCTCAACCGCCGGGGGCTCTTTCAATTCGAGAGGACATCCTACGTTCCAAAGCCGGACCACGAACCCCGCTCCGAAGAGGTGTCCATGGCCTGGGCGGGCGTCAAGTCCGAAAACCTGGCCACGGTCTGGCTGCTCTACCACCTCACGGATCACTTGAACCTGAGCGAGTTTAGGGAGGTGGTCCGGAGAGTCGGCTTGCACCGCAGGGACTACGAATCCTACGAGGATTACGTACGCCGTATTCGGGATCGCCACGGTGTGCTGGTGGACCAGGATGCCTTGATGCAGGCGGCTTTCGAGGCCTCCAAAAAGGCCATCGAATCAGATGTGATCTTTGAAGGGTACGAGGCGGCCCTTCACAACCTGCGCTCCCTGCACTTCAAGGTGAGCGAGGAGGCCGTGGATCCGTCTGAACCCGAAGAGCGGCGCATCTACCGGTTGAATTTCGAAAGGCTTCGCGTTCTCGACCGGGAAATGACCCGAAGTGCGGAGCAGATCCGCGCTTCGCTGGAACAGGGTCCTGCAGCACTTCCCTTCTCCGCACTGGAGCGGTTTCGCATCGGGCGCGATGCACGTGGGCGCTGGCGTGTGGTCTTTCCGGGGCCCTTTCACCCGGACGATGATCCCGCATTCAGGCCGCTCACCCCGGAAGACCTGGCGATTCGTCCCGATCTCATTCGTGCCGGCGAGGTCTGGGTAGACGGCCTGATCCCTTCGGGCGTGCTGGAGCTTTTACAGCGCACCACCGTTCGCACCTACCGCGAGCTTCTCACACGCAAACGCTACGAGCTCGATCTCCTTCACCTGATTCGGGACTTTCGTCTCCTCGTAAACCTTCATTACGTGCGCGAGGTCGCGCGGCAAATGGGGATTTCCACGCCGCTGGACCCGGTGCTCTCGTTCCCGCTCGGGGCCAACGCCATCAGCATTGCAGAATCGGCTCGGGCATACCAGACCATGATGAACGGGAATGCCTACCCTATTGGAGAAGATCTTTCGGTCCACATGATCCCGATCATCGAGCGGATCGAGGACCGCGACGGGCAGACGATCTGGAAATATGAATCGCATCCGAAGCAGGTGTTGAGCAAAAGGGTCTCCGGCATGGTCTCGGAAATCCTCCGCCTGGTCGTGTCAAGCGGCACGGGCAGGCGCGCAGAGGACGCCATACGCCTATCCGTGGATGTGAGCGGCGAAACGGTGGAGGTTCCTGTCCCTGCATTCGGAAAGACCGGCACTGCAAACCGGTACACCAACTCCAGCTTCGTGGGGTTCCTGCCCGGGCCCGGAAAGGAATCGGGCATGCTGGACCTCGATCCCGGCTTTGTCATCGCCGCCTACGTGGGATACGATGACAACCGTCCCATGAAGGGCGAGCACGTGACCGTGTACGGGTCTTCCGGTGCCTTGCCCGTGTGGATCGAGACCTCGAATGCGATCGTGAACAGCCGGGCCTACACGGAGAGGCTCCAGCTTGCGGACCTTGCATTTGAAATGAAACCGGGTGCCATGACGAGCCAACCGGACCTTCGTCCGGTCCAGATTTCTAAGATCACGGGGCAGCCCGTAGGCCTGGATCGTCGCGGCGAATCCCGCGAAACCACCCTGATTCTTTCCGACGTGGACGTGGAAGACGGCACCGTGCGATTGAACCGGCGCTTCGAGCCCATCCAGGGAGCGGCCCAGCATGACGCAGAATAACCCGCAGACTAGACATTTTCTTCTCTCCTTTTTGCTCCTCCTCTCTCTGGTTTCAGGTACGGCCGGATGTGTCTCGGAATGGACGGGGCGACCCCTGTACACCGAACCGTCTGCAAAGCCGTCGACCACGGGCCCTGCCGCCGCAGGCGCGCTGAACGCGGACCGCGTAAAGAAGCGTATTGCGGCGCTGGAGGCGTTCCTGGCCCAGGAAGCGCCCATCCCTGGGGAACAAGATCGGACAGCCCGGGAGCTCCTGAACGGGTACCGCCGCATTCTGGACGCCCTGAAAGCGCCTTCCGGCAATGCCCTCCGGGGTCAACAACAGATCAGCAGCGTGCTCTTCGAGCGGCTCGTGGCGATGGAAGAGCGCTACTTCGAGGAGGAGCCTTCGGCCCTGCCCTCTCCGACCGAACTTCGCAATCTCAATCGCGAAAAGTCCCGCATTCGGGATGCCTATCTGTCCGGGGACCACGAAGATGTGGTGCTGGCCTGCCGTCGTCTCGAGGAGCGATATGGTGCGGAAACGCTTTCTACGGAAATCCGGCTCTTTCTTGCTGTCAGCTTGTCAAAGACCGGCGAGATCAGTGAGGCGATTCGAGTGGGCGAGCGGGCCCTTCCCGAACTCCAGGGCCGTGCAGGACGGGTGGATCTGCACGGCCGCCTGGTTGCCTGGTACCTGGAATCGGAGCGGCCGGAACAGGCCAGGGAGCACTACGAACGGCTCGTGGACGCCGTGTACGAGGACCGCCGTATTCTCGACCAGGCGGATAGGAGGCTGAGGCCTGTCCAGACGGCCCCCGAGCACCTCGAGACCGCAATACCTTCCCCCAAGGCTTCGGGCGAACCCTCTTCGGAAGCCCTGGACCGACTCCTGGAACGGGTGGATGCCCTCGTGGCGCAAAAGGCTTTTCGTCAGGCCAAGCTTCTCCTGATCCGCCATCGCCTTAGAACGCCCGAGGGTCCGCAAACCGAGGCCCTCGACCGGGCCATGGATCGTCTGGAACGCGAGGAGCAGGCTTACGAAACGGCGAAACGCTTGGAGGGCCAAGAGCCGACGCATCTTGAGCAGTCCCTGGAGCAGGTGCATCGGCTCTTGGAGAGCGAAAAGTACGAGGAGGCGTTCCAGCAATTGGATCGGATGGAACCCCCCGAAGGCCTCTCCCCCGAGCTTCAGATTCTTCGCGATCGTGCGGCAGCCGGCATCATCGGCAAAAAGCGGGACGAGGCCGCAAGAGCGTTCCTCATGGCAAAGAACACCACCGATCCGGATCAAAAAAGGGAACATTTACGCACAGCCTACAACCTCCTCAAGACCCTGGTGGATCGTTTCCCCACCTCCCCCCTTCTTCCCAAGGTTCAAAGCAACCTGGAGACGGTTCGTGAGGAGATGCAGCAGGCCGGGATTTCGCAGGAGCCCTTCGGAAAACCCTAAACTTCGGTTTGGCCGGCAGAAAAACAAGAACATTTTTCAAACACCTGGCGGTATTCACACGGCATCCCCGCCGAAGAAAACCGCCATCCAAGCCCCCGCCTTCAGGATTCCAAAGGATTCACGCCCTGCTTAAATGTGTACACCCCTTTCATTTGTCGCAGATATTCATTCATCATTCGAGATGAATTGAAAAAGTCGTTTCTATTTGACGGGTCTTTCCAATCATGATAAAGACCCGATATTTTCTGTAAGAAGAAACAAAAAGAGGCGGTCCCCCTATTCCGCCCCTTTTTCGGGTTCCCTGCGCACAGGATTGCCTTCGCCTCTCACCTGCGGATGGGAATCGTTCATTTTACGTTTCGAAGGTTGCGGATGAGACTCAGGGCTTCGGGGAACCGTTCTGCTCAAAAGATGGAAAACGAAGGATAGAAAGGGAATCCATTGAAAAAGTTCATGACGCTGGTTCTTGTTGTAGTCGTTGCGTATTTCGCTTGGCAAAAGTATTTTAAAGATAATCATATTGAGCCCTTATATGAGGAGCCCTATGTGATTGTGTATGGCAGAGATCGCTGTGGCTGGACACAAAAATATCTAAAAGACCTTGAAAACGAAGAGGTCGATTTGATCTATGAAAGCGTTGACAGCAAAGATGTTTGTGATGAATTGCATCCTAGAATGAAGGATGCCGGGCTGGATATCCGAAGATATCTTCTCCCTGTGATTGATGTAAATGGCCAAATCTTGATTCGCCCTGAACTCGATATCATATTGGAAGCGTATGAACTCGAGGAATGAACCTGAAGATCTTTTTTTAGGACAGAAACGCAGAGGATAGCGGCCTGAGAAAATGAAATCCATGGATGGCCGTTTTTTCGCCGAGGAATCCGTTTGGATCATCCAAGGACTTCCCGAACGCGTGGGGCGGCTAACGCGTCTTCGCGTCCCCATGGGTTGGCGTCTTTCCGGCGATATTCCCGTTCTTGCTCCAACTGATGGAATTCATGTGTAAAGATGCCCGCCTGTATTGACCGCTGGCCCTTGGCTGTTTTCCCCTCCTTTTTCATCCGACTCTTTTGGCGCGGGGTGGGATTGAACCTGCCCACATCAGTAGGGCGTGTATTTGTGCTTTCGAGATGATTCAAGACGCTGTTTTTTGTTTGCCGAGAAGCAGGGATCGGTTTCAAAGGGATGATGGACCCTCTGTTTGCCTTATGACCTATTCATTCACGGGCACATTCATGGTATTCTTTCTATGATTGAATAACGCAGAATCTGCAACGGACTCGCAGCGAGTTCGCCTTGTTTCTGACGGTAGGGAACGGAAGCAGCTATTTCATGCATTTTCCCAGTAGACGCCGTATGCTGAAAACGCTTGGCGAGGTGCGGAGGTGGATCTCAGGCCATGGAGATGAAGCGCCGGCATAAGCATGGAGCCGTCTTCCTGCGATCGTGCATGCACGCATTGCGAATTTTCGGCCCCCTGTGCATTTTCGTAATCGTAATGATGACGGAGGGAACATCCCTTGCCGCAGCACGGGTGGTCAGGGTGGGTGTGTACGAGAATCCCCCCAAGGTCTTTACGGATACAGACGGGAGACCTGCCGGCATATTTGTGGATATCGTCGAGGAGTTTGCGGAGCAGGAAGACTGGGCCCTGCGGTATGTACACGGCTCCTGGCCGCAGTGCCTGGAAAGGCTGGAATCCGGGGCCATCGACCTCATGTTGGATGTTGCCTATTCCCGCGAACGGGCCGAGAAATTCGACTTCTGCGAGGACGATGTGATTGCCAACTGGGCGCAGGTGTACACCCGGCGCGGTGTGAACATCAAGCTCATCACCGATCTTGAAGGCATGCGCCTGGCGACCTTGCGTCAAGGCATTCATCGGTCGCGGTTCAAGCACCTCGCTGAGGGCTTCGGGTTTTCCTATGATCTGACACAGGTGGACACCTACGAGAGCGTATTCCGCATGCTTCAGGAGGCGAAGGTCGATGCCGGAATTGTCAACCGAGTTTACGGCTACGCCAACGAGGATCAATACGAAGTGATTCGAAGTCCGGTCGTGTTCTCACCGACGTCCCTGCGGTTTGCGGTCCAAAAGGGCGAGAATGCGGACGTAATCCTCGCCATCGACCAACGGCTGCGTGAAATGAAGAAGGAAAAGACGTCGGTCTACCATCAGTCGCTCAAACGATGGTTGGGCGAAACAACGAAGCTGAGACTCCCAAACTGGATCGGCTGGTCTCTGGGTACGGCTGCAGGGGGGCTGTTGCTGCTGTTTCTGATGAGCCTTTTGCTGAGACACCAAGTAAACAAGAAGACAGCGCATCTGCGCTTGGCAAACGCAGAGCTGGAGAAGCAGGTTCATGAAACCATGAAGGCGCATTTGGATTTGAAGCGCAGTGAGGAAGCGCTGATCCGGCAGGAGCGTCTGAGCGCGCTCGGCCGCTTGACAAGCGGCATTGCGCACGACTTCAACAACATGCTCATCCCGATTCTCGGATACGCGGATCTTCTGCTGGAAAATCCGGACCTGCTGAAGGATCCGGACAAGGCGCTGCCCATGCTGGAATCCATTCGGGCATCGGCCTGCACCTCGCGTGACACCGTGAAGCGGTTGCAGGAGTTTCGAGGCGCCGATCCCACACCCGGACTGGAGCCGGTGCGTATCTCAGAGCTGGTGTCCGAGGTCGTTGAAGCAACGAAGCCTTTGTGGAAATCCCAGAGAGAGGCCCACTCCATTCCTACCCGGATCATTGAGGACGTCGAACCCCCGGACTTGACCGTAACGCTCAGCAAATCGCAGTTCAGCGAAGCCCTGATGAACCTGCTTCTGAACGCCCTGGATGCGGTTTCTTCCGGGGGCGAGATTGCCATCCAGGCGTTTGTAGACCACGGAAACTTCGTCCTGGAGGTCAGAGACACCGGATCCGGCATGTCCGAAAGTGTTGCCCGGCAGTGCCTCGAGCCGTTTTTCTCGACAAAGGGCAAGGACGGGACGGGAATAGGCCTGGCCATGGTGCATGGCATCGTCAAGCGGCACAAGGGCTCACTCAGCATTGACACCGACCCTGAAAACGGGACAAGAATTGCCATGCAAATTCCTCTCGACCTGGAGGCCCCAAGGGCACAAGAAAGCCCGGAGGGCGTTTCACGACCGGCGACATCGTTGAAAATTCTCGTGGTGGATGACGATGAGAACTCAAGGGCATTGATTTCGGAGTACCTTGCGCTTGACGGCCATGAGGTCATTGTAGCAGCTGGTGTATCGGAGGGAATCGCCGAATTCGACCAGAGGGAGTTCGATTTGGTGATTACCGACAGGGCCATGCCGGAGGCAAGCGGAGATGAACTAGCTCTGCATGCAAAAACCTCCACGCCTCGAGTGCCCGTGCTCATGATAACGGGGTTCGCGCTGATGATGGCGTCCCAGGGAGAGCGTCCGGCAGGTGTGGACCATGTGATGGGGAAGCCTTTCACGGTACAGGAATTGAGGGACGCAATTTATAGAACGATTTCAAAGGAATGAGTTGTGGCCTATTTTTAAATACCTACTGAAATCTCAATAGAAAAAAATATCTTCGCCCTCTTTACAACCGCCCATTCCCTCTTATTTTAAGGATAAAGGAAAAAATCCTTAATCAAACGAGGTGAGGCTGCCGATAAGAGAGATAAAAGGGTACCGGTCGCTAGGTAAACGGATGCTGGACCCGGAATCGCCCCGCAGCTTCAACACCGTAAGAACACCCAGGGTGATCGGGAACGGTCCCCAAAGGGTACACAAAAAAATGGGAGCTTTTGGCGGTACCGGTCGATGACTTCTCGGATGTACGTGCATCTTTTCCGCCGGGCATCTTCAACTAAATAGACGAGAGATGGTCACCGGTGAAAACAACGGCATCAAGGGAAGTCTCCACATAGAAGGATCAGGTTCGGTTCACCCTGTCGGACGGTTCACCATCAACCCAACCCAGGTAAGGAAGCCAACCCAGAAACCTTCAAAAACGACCCGTAGGCCGATGCTGGTCTACGGGTCCTTTTTTTCCACGAAACGCGCCCGGGTGATCGCCTGCCTGCCGAACCTCTTACGAATCGTGTCCATCGCCTGCTCAGCAGCCTCCCAACTCCCTTTTTCCATGGTGGTTTCCGCGCTGAAAAGCGGCATCTGCTCCGGCAGATGGCGCTTTGGAACCAGGCCGGAGATCCCGATGCCGACCAGCCGGTAGCACGCCGATCCGTTCAGGACCTTTTTCAGCAGCTCCACGCCGTGTTCATAGAGCGTGCGGGTAGAGCTCGTGGGGGTTTTCAGCGTGATGCTTCGGGTGATCCACACGTAGTCGGATCGCCGCATCTTGAGCGTGACGGTCCATCCCTGCAGGCCCTTTGCCCTCACACGCTCCCCTACCCTTTCAGCCTGAATGAGAAGCTCATTTTCGAGGACCTGACGATCTGCAGTGTCCCGGGGAAGTGTCTCCTCGCTGCTGATGGATTTGGCCTGCCCCGGGGGGGCCACCGGGGTCTCATCCTGACCCTTTGCAAGCTCCAGCAACCGGCGGCTGCGGTTGCCAAAACGCACCTGAAGGACCTTTTGAGGAATGCGCCGGATATCGGAAAGGTACCGAACCCCCAAGGCCTCGAGGCGTGCGCCCCCCTTTGGACCGATTCCCGGAACCTTCCGAATCGGCAGGTGCCGAAGGATCGACTCCACATCCTCCGGCCGAATGTGCGTCAGCCCGTCGGGTTTGTCCATATCGGACGCGATTTTTGCCAAAAACCGGTTCGGAGCGATCCCTACGGAGCACGTGAGAGCGGTGAGTTCCAGAATGCGGCGCTTCAGCTCCTGAGCAGCCCGATTCGGAGACCCCTCATATCGCTCGGTCCCGGTGAGATCCAGGTAGGCTTCGTCGATGGAGACCTGCTCGACCTGGGGAGAAAAGGCGTCGAGAACCTCCATGACCTGACGGGAAACTGCCTTATATCGGGCCATGCGGACCGGAAGGAAGACGCCATGAGGGCATTTCTGCTCGGCCTGGAAACGAGGCATGGCGGAGTGCACCCCGAATTTCCGGGCCTCGTAGCTTGCCGTGGAGACCACGCCGCGATTCGAGGTGCCTCCCACGATGACGGGCCGGCCTCGAAGCTCAGGATGGTCTCGTTGTTCCACAGCGGCGTAAAAGGCATCCATGTCCATGTGAATGATCACCCGTTCCATGGGGGCACCCGTGATCAATATTCATATAATACTTTAGATATATATTCTATTATATTATTATATATAAATTTAATGGCTATTCTCTAACAGGTAAGCCTTCATGCGGGCATACCCCATGGTCATGAGGGGTTCGAGGTGGACGATGTCGGCCGTGTTGTATCGCACGAGGCGGTCCAGGGCGGACGGGTCCCCATTGCAGTGCGCCGCCCACAGGACCACCGCGTCGCGACCGTCCAGGCCGTTCACGTCGTCCTCGCGCACGAGCCCCACCTGTCGCTCAATGGCCTTGAGCCCCCCGGAAAAACCGAGCTGCCGAAGAAAGAAGCGCAAGTCAATGTGGGCGGGCGGAAGCGAGATGCCCGGAAACTGCCGACGAATGTACGGCAGATCGAACGGGCCCCCGTTAAACGTGATCACCAGGTCGTACTCGGCCACGGCGATTTCAAAGGCGTCCAGGTTGACCCCGTTCACAAAGGTCTGGACTTGCTTGCCGTCGTACAGGCCGATCACGGTAATCTCTTCCAGGCCCTCATACCCGCCGCTCGTCTCGATGTCCAGGTACACGGCCCGGTCCCGGAACGCCTCAAACAGGCGCCACATCTCGGCACTACGAAGGCGCTGCTGAAAGAAACCTATGTCGCTGCGGTGAGCGAGGGACCGCTCCAGCTCGTCCCGCACCAGGGCGTCCCGGGACCGCGATAGAACGGTCCCGGGGTGGTGGATAAAGGCATCCCACGTGTCAATGCCCCGGCGCCAAAGGCCGCGCTCCGTTTTGGGACCGATGCCCTGGATGTGAACAAAGGTGTGCTCGAGCATGAAAGCTCCCGGGCAAAGGGCCTCAGGGGCGCTGAAAGCAGCCGTTCTCGTAGATTATGAGGCTTTTTCCGGAGACGAGGCGGGCCGTCACCCGCTTTTTCTCGGTATTTACGAGGTCCCAGTGCAGGGCGGAATCGTTGAAACCCAGGGCTTCTTTCTTCTTCTTGTCAAGCTTGGTCGGGTTCCCGTCGAACGTGTCCGAGTACGAAGCCCCCAGGGCGAGGTGGCAGTTGCCCTGGCGGCCGCCGAAGTTTTCGTCGAACAGGGTGTTTGCCATGAAGCGGTTGATCTTGGAGAAGCGCCGGTCCGTGAGACTGAACTCACCGATGCGGCAGGCACCCGCGTCCATGGCCGCCTGCTTACGGACGAACTCCCGTCCCTTTTTGGCGCGGACCTCCACCACACGCCCTTTTTTGAACGTCAACCCGACCCCTTCCACGTAGTTTCCGCTTCGAAAGGAGGGCTGATCCGCATAGTAGACACCCTCGGTCCCCCGCCAGTCCGGCGAGGTGAAGATCTCGAAGCTCGGGATGTTGTGGCCGGAGATCCCGACCCACCTCCGGTGCTTTCCCGGGGTCACACGAAGGTCCATGTGATCGCTCTCGACGCGCAGGTCCTTCACGTCCAGGCTGTTGAGCCAGCGCTTGATGGCTGCGGCCTCTCGAAAGATGCGCTTCCACTCCCGAACGGGATCCTTGGTGTTCAGGTAGCACGCACGGATAATCTGGGAGGAGTACTGCTTTTCGGTCATTCCCGCCTGCTTGGCAAGCTCCGGGGTCGGAACCGTGCAGAGGGTCCATCCGAATTCCCCCTTGTCCTCCCGCTTGTTGAGGATGTCCCGAAGCGGCTTAATGGCCACGGCCGCCTTACCGATCCGCTTGGGGTCGATGTCGCGCAAATGAGTGAGGGAGTCCGGCGCATGCAGAAAAATGCTGCCGTTCAGGTGCTGATAGAGCTCGGTGGTGCCCGGGGGCACGAATACGAGCTGGCGCGCATTGGCTTTTTGGTAGAACGTGCGCTCCATGCCCGGGGTAAGCCCCATGCGCAGGACCGGATTGTACCCCAGATCCAGGAGCTTTCCTTCCAGCACCTCGGCCAGGGACGAGGAGGCCCTCTGGTAGCGGACAAGCACGATGTCCCCTTTTCGAAATCTCCCTTTCCGTGCGGTGTGCAGGCCCCAGAGAAGGACTTCCGCGTACCGCTCCATGGATTGTTTTCCCAGCATGTTTTTCACCTCCGGATTCTTTGCAGGAGGGATATTCCCTCCCTTATCTGTAAGCCAATACGGAATTCCACGAGATTCTGGTGCCGATCGGGAACGGACTCAGAACACCGCGGGTTTGCAGATCACCTCCCGGACCTTGAGATCAAAAAACCGAAAGCTGTTTGAAGGACGCAGCACCAGGGCCGTATCGATGCCCCTGCTCGATCCTCCGGCGGAGATGACATCGCAATCGGTGCGAACGAGGCCTGCGTCCGCAGCCATGAGGGCGAGCTCCACCGCTACCTTGGTGCCGTGGCCGAAGATCCGCAGCGTGTAGGCCATGATTTCATCTACCTGGTAGGTGGAAAGCTTGTCGCGCACGGCGCGCCCTACTCCTCCGAAGGCGTGCTGGGCCGTGAGTACGGAGACGTTTCGACGTTCCAGGTCCTCTCGGATCTTTGGGTCGATTTCCTGGTCGTTCGGTTCGCGAAAACCCGTCACATGGGTCACGGCGATGATGTGCAGGCGGGAGGATAGCATCTTCAAGGCCTCCAAGGCGGTCTTCCCACTGCACGTGGGGATGAGCACCTGGGAGATCGACAGGGCTTCGGCTCGCTTTGCCATGGCCTCCAGGACGGCCGGGGTGTTTCCGGGGCCGGGTTTCGAAAAGACACGGGTCGTTACCTCTTCAAAGGATACCGAAGCGTTCATGAAGACCTCCTTAACAGGTTTGACCGGATGGTGGTGAATCTCCCCTCAGCAGGCTTGAGGTATGCGCAGGAAAAGCATTTTCACCCTTTTTCACACATCCCGTGCCCGCGGGCAACCCTTAATCCGTGAATGAAGGAGTTTCCGGCCGGCGCGTGTGCTTGACAAAGGGGCCCTGCCGTTTACCTTTTCGAAAGACGTGCAAGCTCTGGGCTCTCCACTCGGGAGTCGCGCGGGATAGGCAGAACGAGGTTTGATCATGGGAAGGAAGTCCATCCAACGGCTGCGCGTGGAACAGGAGCAGGGATCATGCTGCGAAAACTCGCTGTAGGACCGTATCAGGCGAATTGCTATATTCTCGGCTGCAAGCAGAGCCTGGAGGCCATCGTCATCGACCCGGGAGCCGAAGCGTTCCGGATCGTCCAGGAACTCTCCAGGAACCGGCTCACGGTACGCCGGATCCTCCTCACCCACGGCCATATGGACCACACGGGCGCAGTCGACGAGATTCGGCGCATCACCGGTGCGCCGGTGGCTATCCATCCCCTGGACACACAAGGGGTCGGGTGTCGTGTGGACGAGCCCCTCGAGGACAATCAGGTGCTCTCAGTCGGGACCTACTCCATCCGGGTGCTTCACACACCGGGGCACTCCCCGGGCGGGGTCTGCTTTCACGCGCCGGGGGCGGTCTTTACCGGGGACACGCTTTTTGCGGGATCCGTGGGGCGGACGGACTTCCCGGGAGGAGATCAAGCGCTTTTGCTGCGGGGTGTGAAGGAGAAGGTGTTTCCTCTGGGGGACGACCTTCGCATCTATCCCGGGCACGGGCCGGCCTCGACCGTGAAAAGGGAACGCGCCGCGAACCCCTTCTTTCGGTAGCGGTAGAAAATCCCGGCTTCTATGCCGGAGATGAGCATTGGAGCTTACTTTTCCAGGGAAACCCAGATCCCGCTCCAGTCCGGTGGCGGGGGTTGCTCGATCAGGTGGCGGCACCGCTCGATAAACGTGCGGCACGGCGGGTCTGTATCCGCCCCCTGCTCGAAGTACTGAATGGCCTGCTCAAAGTCACGACGGCGGTAGCATTCCAGGCCCTTTTGAAACGCCGACATCCCGTCCGTCTTCGCACCCTTCTCTCCGATCACCTCGTAGATGCGGATGGGCCCTGTCCGTCCCTTGACCACCACGTGATCGATCAGCCGGGTGGTGAAGTGGTCCTTCACTTCGTTGTGCGTGGTGTCGCTGATCAGGATGTGGGTGCCATAGTACTTGTTTACGCTCTCCAGCCGGGACGAGACATTGACCCCGTCCCCGATCACCGTGAAGTCCATTCGCTTTTCCGTCCCCACATTGCCCGATATCACCACGCCGGTACAGATGCCGATGCCCATCTCCACGGGGTCCTCCCCCTTGTGCTGCCGGAGCCGGTTGAAGGATTCCAGGGACCGTCGCATGGAAAGGGCCGTCCTGACTGCTCGAATGGCATCGTTCTCCTGGGGATAGGGGACGCCGAAAACCGCCATGATGGCATCCCCGATGTACTTGTCCAGAACCCCTCCCTGCTCGAACACCACCTCCACCATTGTGGAGAAGTAGTCGTTCAGGAAGCTCACGGTATCCTCGGCGCTCAGGGTCTCGGCCAGACCGATGAACCCCCGGATGTCCGAGAACAGGACCGTGGCCTTACTGCGCACCCCGCCCAGGCTCGGCGTTCCCGGGGTCGCCAGGACCCGCTCCACGATGTCCTTGGCCATGTACCGGCTCAGGGTGCTCTTGATCCGCTTTTCCCGGCTGATGTCCTCGAAGACCAGCACGACGCCCCTGCGGGTGCCGTCGTCCTCCACGAGCGGTGAGAAGTTCAGGTTCACAGAGGCTTTTTGACCTTCGGACAGCAGCACGTCCACATCGAAATCCACCACCGATCGGCCCGTTTCGTACACATGATGTACGTGGTCCAAAATGCGGTCCGCATGGTGCCCCATGACCACCCGAAAATCGCGGTTTACGAGCTCCCTGTACTCGGTCCCGAAAAGCTCCTGTGCGGCGCGGTTGACCGTGACCACGCGGTACTGGTTGTCCAGCGTGAAGATGCCGTTGGTGATACTTTCGTGAATGCTGTTGAGGTAGTTGCGCATCTCCCGCGTTCGTTCGTAGAGCTGTGCGTTTTCCAGCGCAACGGCGATCTGGGAGGAAAGCGCGCGCAGGTAATCCTCGTCCTCTTTGGCAAAATCCCCCCCCCGCTTGTTGATCGCCTGGGTGACCCCAATGATCTCCCCTTCTTTGCCGAGCACCGGCGCGGAGAGAACGGTCCGGGTGCGGTACCCCGTGTCCCGGTCGTGGGTCGCATCGAAGCGGTCGTCCTGGTAAGCGTCCCGAGTGTTTACGGTCTCCCCGGTGCGCACCACGTACCCGGCCAGGCCCGAGGACACGGGAATGCGAATCTTGGTCACCTCCGCGCCTTGGGCCACCTTGCTCCAAAGCTCGTCCTTGTCGGTGTCCAGCAGAAAGAGCGTGCTCCGCTCTGCATCCAGTATCTCGGATATTTTGCTCACGATCTTCTGAATCAAGGCGTCCAGGTCGAGGGTATCGGCGAGCGAGGTGGCCACATCCAGGAGGATGCTCATTTTTGCATGAGCCGCCAGGATCTTCCGGTAGAGCTGGAAGTTTTCCACGGCAATGGCGGTCTGGTAAGTGAATGCGCGGAACAGGGCCTCATCGTCCGCGTCAAAAGGGCCCTTGCTCTTGTTGATCACCTGAACGGCCCCGATGATCTCGCCCTGAAGGTTCTTCACGGGTCCTGCGAGCATGGTTCGTGTCCGGTATCCCGTGCGCCGATCCACCTCCGGATTGAAACGCTCGTCGGAGTATGCGTCGGGGATGTTTACGATCTGGTCGTGCATGACGGCCCAGCCTGCAATGCCCCGCCCCACAGGGAAACGGATCTCTCGAGATTCCTCGCCCTGGGCCACTTTGCTCCAGAGCTCGCCCGCGGCTCGGTCCAGGAGAAAAAGAGAAGCCCGATCTGCATTCATGACTTGGCTGGCGCTTTGAATCACACGCTGTATGAGCCCCTCGATACCGGAGCGCACGGTAAGCAGGTCCGATAGATCCAGGAAGCTCCGCAGGCTGTCCAGCGATCGCTCCACGGCATGGCTGTGCTCCACGGTTTCCTGGAAGCGGAGGTTGGTTCGACGGAGTCTTCGGGTCACAATGGCCAGGAAGTTGCGCGCAAGACTGGGAACCTTGTTTACGGCCCTTTCCAGATCCCCGTAGTTCAGCTTGAGGAGTTGGCAGGGCTCTACGGCCCGCACCGAGGCAGATCGGGTGCCCTCGGAAAAATAGCCCATCTCCCCAATGCATTCCCCGGGTTCCACTTCCTGGAGTTCGATTTCTTCTCCGTACTCCCCCTGCCGGTACACCCGTGCGGCCCCGCCCACCAGCACGAAGAAGCAGTCGCTTGCCTCTTCCTGAAGAATGAAATCATGGCCCGCGGGAACACTCACCTCCACCACCATCTTGCTCAACCGCACCAATTCTTCGCGGCTCAATCCCCCGAAGAGGTGGCAGGCAAGCAGCCGGTCGATGCGTTGGCGGGATACCCCGTCCTCCAAGTCGCCCGTGTCCACCCACCCTTCCTCCAGAAGGATTTCCCCCAGGCGGCGGAACTTCCCCCGATAGGCGAGGTCTTGCTGCAGATTCAGCCCTCGTTGGAGGGTTTCCCGGCTGCAGGGAAGGTATTCCCCGATTCGCATCGGGCCTTTGCCGTCCTTGTTTTCGCTTTCCCTTCCCATACAGGCGCCTCGCGGGTTTCGGGGTGGTTCACGCAATGCCGGCCGACAAGATTTCAATATAATCCTTTCGCTCCGCTAGGTTCAATGGATTTCGAACACCGGAGGAAAGGAATCCCCCTGACCTTCCGCTGGGAGGGAAAGGGACAAGGCTCAAGGAAGGCGTTGCCGAGAAAAAAAAAGGAGGGGCCGTCCTGCGACGGTCACCCTCCTCGGGGCGCACGGGGGAAAGCTGGGACGCTGGATCTCGAGAGAGACCACTCCCCCCCTTGCTGCTGGTTTCATGCTTCGGGCTCCCTGCCCTGGCTGCCCGTTCCCCCCGAAGCCCATGCCTGGAACGAGCCCACAGTCTTTCCTCTATGGCCCTGAGATCTATCCGGACCTCGAGCAGGTTGCCTTCTCTTGAAGCAAGGGTTGTGCCGAAAGCACACGGAAGAACTTGATTTTTCAACACCTCGATAACACGGAAGATTGCGCGTTAGGCGTCTGATATGTGCCGGCCGGCGGGGGGAAGGCGTATACAATCGTATCCATTCCCGTGAGATTCTGTATACATCAGGCCGTGCCCACAAAAGGAGGGCGAAACCGTGTCTCGTCCAGAGTCAGTGCCGAATCGACTTGTTCCAGCAGTCGATCGCGGTCATTGGGGAGTCGCCCTTCGAGGTTCACATAATTGGTGTAGTGATCGCTGGTCAGGAGGGTCTCGCAGGTGAGGTGCTCGATCAGGGTGCGGGTCTCTTGAAGCACCCCGTGGGGTCCGAGAAGGCGAAATCTCCCTTTTCGAATCTGGTGAAGCAGCAGCGTGTTCACCTTGGGAACCAGGGTGCGGAGCCGCACAAAGTGAGGCTCAATCGCATTGATCGTCTTTGCGGTGGCCAAGGCGTGCGCATGGGTCCGCTCTTCACCTCCGAGCCCCAGGATCACGTACTCGCTGAGCACGATCCCCGCCTCGACCACCAGCCTTCCTGCGTGAACCTGCTCGCGGGCTGTGGTGCCCTTTTTCACGCGTCGCAGGACCTCGTCGTCTCCGCTCTCGAGTCCCACGTGGATCCGGCTGAGCCCGGCGTCCTTCAGAAGGGCGAGGTCCCCAGGGCCCTTCTCTGCGATGTAGCGGGATGACCCGTATACCGTGATGCGTTCCAGTGCGGGAAACTGCTCGCACGCAAAGCAACAGACCGCTGCAAGATCCGCAGTGGGCATGGCGATCGTGTTCCCGGCCGGCAAAAACAGCCTGCGTACCCCCTGGCCGTACATCTCACGGGCCTCTTGAAGGTCCCTGCAGATCTCGTCCACCGGGCGCACGCGGTACGGGGGGCCCTGCTTGTACACCATGCAGAACGAGCACTTGTTGTGCGGGCAACCCACGGTGGCCTGGATCAACAGGCTGTCCGCTTCACTCGGTGGGCGGTAGATGGGGCCTTCGTATTGCATGGCATTCCCGAACTCTGGGTCTTCCTGGCCAAGGACGGGGCTTCTCCTCTCGAGAGATCGAAAATCTGTACGCATGCCTGGGATTCGTGTTCTCTCTCCAGCCTTCGTGACTGGAAGATGTCTTTTGCGTTTACCCGAGCCGGGCAAGGCTGTCAACTGTGTTCCGGGAGGCGAACGCACAATTCAGTCGCGTTGGTGGATGGCTACGACCATTGACGGTCTCGCAATAAACCGGCTCGACCGCTGTCGGCTACGATGTGACGTATTGAAATCGATAGAGACCAATCTCTGGGGCGACGTCATTTTACGACTCCACCATGGAATTGACTCTTTCAGAATGCTGCGCTAAGACACACAAGATCAGGCGGACTGAGTAAAAGCATGGTCCTGAAGCTGAAGGAAAACGGGAGGCACCCCATGGATGAGGCGTTCCAACGGGCAGCGGCATACATATCAGGCGCAAAGCGGATCCTGGCCTTCACAGGCGCGGGCCTGAGCACGGAATCGGGCATCCCGGACTTTCGAAGCCCGGGCGGGATCTGGGACCGCTACGATCCATCCGATTTCGAGTTCCAAAAGATCGTCTCCAGCAAGCGGGCCCGCGAGGCGTACTGGAAGATGGGCACCGAGTTCTACGGGACTATGAAGGATGCCCTGCCCAACCCGGCGCACCGCGCCCTCAAGCAACTGGAGGACTCGGGAAAGCTGGATGCTCTTGTGACCCAGAACATCGATCATCTGCACCAGAAGGCCGGAAGCTCTCCGGAGAAGATCATCGAGATCCACGGCACGGCCTTCACGGTTTCGTGTCTGGAATGCGGGAAGGGCTATCCAAGGGACGAGATCGAGGCGCGCCTGGCCGCTGGAGAATCCGATCCCACGTGTGACGCGTGTGACGGCATGCTCAAGCCGGACACCATCTCCTTTGGGCAGGCCATGCCGCAGGACCGCATGGAGGAGGCCTTTCACCACGCCGAGACCTGCGACCTCTGCATGGTCCTGGGGTCCTCCCTGGTCGTCTACCCTGCAGCCGCGGTTCCCGTGCGTGCCGTGGAGCGCGGAGCAAGGCTCTTGATCCTCAACCGCGATCCCACGCCCCTGGACAATCGAGCCGATACGGTGATTCGGGATCCGGTAGGCCAAGTGCTCCCCCGAATCATTCAGGCTTTATCATTGGATTCGTCGGCGGGATGAGAAGCGGCCGAAACAAGGAACTGGGTATCCGCAGGGCCTATACCAGGATATCCACATTGCCCTTGAGACGACGTGTGCGGGGTTTGCCTTCCGGCTCCTCCGTTTCTGCATCGGCTTCAGTATTCCTTTTCCTGTTTTCTCGTTGTCTTTCCTCTTCCTCTTTCTTTCTATGCAAGCGTACCTTTTCGTCTTCAGCGGTATCCGTGACCGTGGTCTGCCGCTTGTGATCCTCCTCACGGGCCTTGGCACTGGAATGCACCTGACCGATCTCCTCCTGCGCCTGCTGCGCTTGTTGCAGCTTGTCCACAAGCGAGGATGCATGAATTGAGCTAGTCCATCCGATGGTGCTCATGCCTGAAACCCCGTTTCCCTTTTCCGAGCCCGCTCTGCCTGCACGCTTCCCTTTTTCCCTGTTGAGGCAGGGCATAACGGCAGCGAAGGACATGCCGTTCCTCATTCATGAAATCGGCACAAAAGGAATGAAAGTTGAATAAAAAAATCCCGAAACGAAGCGTTTTCCATGAGAGGATTCCCGCTGTGAGTTTTCGTCTTCCCTTCCCTTCCATTTTCTGTTAAGAAAACAAAGGAATCAGCTCCGGCAGCCGAAGCAGGCACGGTCGGGCGCTGGTTCTTTTGTTTTCTGGCGCCGTACCCATGACCGTATGGGGTTCGCGCCAGGGTGGAGATGCATTCCGGAGGAAACCGTCATGGTCAAGATAGGATTTGTGGGATGGAGAGGAATGGTGGGGTCCGTCCTCATGGGGCGGATGCTCGAGGAGGGAGATTTCAAAGGGTTTGAGCCCTGTTTTTTCACCACGTCCAACGTGGGCGGTCAGGGACCGGACATTGGATTGGACGCCCCTGCCCTCCTGGATGCCCACGACCTTGAACGCCTCACCGAGCAGGACATCGTGGTCACCTGCCAGGGAGGGGGGTATACCGAAGCCGTGTACCCGGAGATTCGGAAGAAGGGGTGGAAGGGGTATTGGATCGACGCCGCGTCCACACTTCGCATGGACGAGGAGAGCGTCATCGTGCTCGACCCGGTGAACGGTCACGTGATACAGGACGGCCTGGCCTCGGGCATTCGAACGTTCGTGGGCGGAAACTGCACCGTGAGCCTCATGCTCATGGCCCTTTCGGGTCTCTTTGCCCACGACCTCGTGGAGTGGATTTCCTCCATGACCTACCAGGCCGCTTCGGGTGCAGGTGCCAAGAACATGAAGGAGCTGGCGGAGCAGATGATGGCGCTCGGGGATGCCTCCAGGGAGATGCTCAACGATCCGTCCTCGACCGCTGTGGACATTGACGCGCGTCTGACCGACACCTTTCGCGGCGATTCCTTTCCCAGGGAGCAATTCGGAGTGCCCCTGGCAGCCAGCCTGATCCCCTGGATCGACCGGCCCATGGAGTCCGGGCAGTCGCGCGAGGAATGGAAGGGATATGCGGAAACAAACAAGATCCTGGGGCTCGATCCCCCGGTACCGGTGGACGGAATCTGCGTTCGGGTCGGCGCCATGCGCTGCCACAGCCAGGCCTTTACCGTCAAGCTGAACCGCAATGCCCCGATCGACGAGATCCAGGACATGATCGGGAAGGCCAACGACTGGGTCCGGGTGGTGCCCAACGAAAAAGAGGGCACCATGCGGGAGCTCACCCCGGCGGCCGTGAGCGGCACCCTGGCCGTGCCTGTGGGACGGCTGCGCAAGATGCTCATGGGGCCCGAGTACCTGGCGGTCTTTTCCTGCGGGGATCAACTGCTGTGGGGGGCGGCCGAGCCCATCCGGCGCATGCTTCGCATCGTCATCGAGCACCTGGAAGGATAGCCGGCCGCCTTCCTGCCCATATTCGTGCCGTGAACCCGTACACGCACGCAAAGGAAGTCACCCATGACCTTAGAAACCGCCATTGCCCTGGCAGGCGCCCTGTTCGTATTCTCAGCCGCGCCCGGTCCCTGTGTCATGGCCCTCACGGCACGCTCCCTCTCGTCCGCGCGTATGGGGGATTCCGCAGCCATGGCCGGAGGCATGGTACTCGGCGACCTGATCTACGTGAGCTCCGCGCTTCTGGGCGTGGCAGCCGTGATTCAGGCTTTCGGGGAGTTCTTTTTCCTGGTCCGCATGGCCGGGGCCGCTTATCTGATCTGGCTCGGAGTTCGAACGTGGCGGACGCGGCCCCAAGCCTTCCAGACCGACTTGCCCTCCGCGCCGCTCACGGCCTCGTCCAAGGACTTTGCCACCGGCCTCATGCTGTGTCTTGGAAACCCCAAGGTCATCCTGTTCTATGTGGGGTTCCTTCCGGCCTTTATGGACCTGACCCGAATGACCTTGGGCGACGGTCTCTGCGTGGTGAGTATCGTGGCCGTAGTGGTGGGAAGTGTGCTTCTGGGAAACGTATTCCTGGCGTTTCGCGCGAGGCAGTGGTTCCTGAACCGCCGCGCCCTGCGTTTTCTGCATCGTGGATCCGGAGCCGTCCTCGTGGGGGCGGGTCTGTTCGTGGCCTCTGAAACGTGATCCCGCTTCCTTATTGGAGGCGTTTGCAACAGGAACGCTGCACAGGGGTCCAGGGCAATAGAGGCATTGACAGGGTTGGATCCCCTGCATAGAATAGTTTGTGGAAGTGGATAGCTCACTGGTGGGGCTCCCGGACTTCAAATCCGGTGTGCGGGGCTAAAAACCTCGCAGGTGGGTTCGATTCCCATGCACTTCCGCCAATGAACAATTTCAAGGGGTTAGGCTATAAAGCCAACCCCTTTTTCATTGTCCATAGCTTCGGACTTGGAGGAGTTGTCCTTCATTTGTAAGCACAATATAAGCAATCGAAAAGCGAATCTAGAGGATTAAAGCACGAAAAAATCCCCGGCCCGAAGACCGGGGCAATGAGGTGACCATTTACTCGGCTGGAGACTAGAACCGCCTCATCACGCCCCCGGACTCTTTGGTCGCCGGTAGATCGCCGAGGTCGTAGGTAGCGTCAACGTACTCCAGTTCCATAGCGAGTCGTTTTCGGTTTGAGCGCACCCACTCGTGGCCATACAAGCGCAGGCTCTTCTCCACTCCCCCGGTGATGAACCCCCTCGCGAACCGGCCATTGCGGAAGGAGAAGGTGGGGTGCCCCAACAATTCCATGGCGTCTTCAAAGGCCAGGGCTTTTTCTTCGGCTTCTTTCATGGGCATTCCTCCTGAATAGGAGGGGCCAGGCGGTCAGGCGTGAAAAAACCCCCAGGTGGCTGGAGGTCGTCTCCATTTGCTCTTGCCACATGGTCCCCTTGCGGGCAGGCTTTGCCACCCTATGGAACGGGTTGGCGGGCGGTCATCGGGCCTGCTCCCTCGCGCCACTCTTCATGCTTAGCAAATATTATACCAAAATTGGGGCTTGTGGCAGCAGAAAGCCCCCGGCACCGAAGCGCCATGGGAATTATCGATGCTGATATCATAACGCTGTTATGCTGGCATCGTGCTTATGGTGGGTTCATACTCAGGGATTCACGAAGCAACAGTAGACGCCGCTGCCATTTGGCTTTTCTCGAACCTTTACACCCATGTTTCATCCTCCTATAGCCCCTTCAGGCCCAGGCTTTGCTTGTCACGAGGTCCGGAGAGGTCAAAGGACTGGAATGTCACCTCACGTATCCTGCAAAACTCGGGTTTCCGAAAGAAGCCATCCGAGTTGTTCCATTGACACTCCCTTGGAAGTTTTTTATACTCCTATTTGATACCATAAAATGTGTACCATCGTACCTCTTTCAGAAAGAAGTTTTTCGAACGTTATGCTTACGGGAGGCACGCTGACAATCCATGAACCCTGCAGCACATGTTGATCTGGTATCTTTCCTGCCCTACGTTTCCCCCGCAACGCAATTTTCATTTCGATCAATGATTGTCTTTTACTACGTCTATTGTATTCTGAATTTAATAATATTTACACTTTAATTATATTTATCATTCTCAAATAATCCTTTTATATCGTATTTTAATTGCGATATCATTTTGCTTTTTTATCAGAAAGGAGGGCGTGCCATGAAAAGGATGCGGCTTTCTCTTTGGATCCTGTTTCTGGTTTCCACGGCTCTGATGGCGACCTGTGGGGAAGAGTCGCAGGCAGGATCATTGGATATCACGAATATCGTCTTCTGTTCTTCAAGCCCCGCAGGGTACATGGATTACGAAGAGCAACCCGGTGCAACGTTTGCACCCGGTGAGGTCGTTTGGATTTATATGAACCTGGACGATGTGAAGACGAACGAGAATGCGGACGGCAGCAAGGAGATGTGGATCAAGCTGTATTTGAAAGTGACAGCCCCAAACGGCGATGTCCTGATGGATCAGGAACTATATAATGAGCACAAGAATTTCCCAGAAAAATTCAACATGAATGAGGTCTTCTTGCGTGTCAATCTCAACACGGTATCGGGAATGCCTGAGGGTCGATATACCGTTGATCTGGGGTTGAGAGACGAGCTTGCAGATGCGGAGGCTTCCTCCTCGAGCATTTTCACACTGAAGCAATGATGTGGTGGTGCCTGTGACACATTGAGAAGTCGTAAGCTTTCCTGGAAACGGGAGATCGAACCTCCTGGTGCTGGCTATGAAGCCGAAGGGAATCCCGTTTCCTGGGCAGTGACCCCAAACAAGTCCCGTTACATATGGGACGGCAGAAAGAGTGCGATTTCCGGGAAAAGGATCAACAGAGCGATCAACGTCAAGGCCGCAAGCAGGAAAGGCAGAATGCCCCGGAAAATGGTCGTTAGTGGCACATTGGGGGCCGCCCCCTTGATCACGAAAACATTCAGACCGACCGGCGGAGTGATCAGGCCGACTTCCAGGACAATGACCATCAGGACGCCGAACCAGATCGGGTCGAAATGCAAAGCCTCGATGACCGGGAAAAGGATCGGCACGGTCAGGATCATGATGGCATAGCAGTCCATCACGCACCCCAGGACTACGTAGATCAAAATAATGGCCAGCAGGACAACAATCCTTGGAAGCGGAAGACCGACCATGAAATCGGCGAGCCCCATGGGAAGCTGGGTCATCCCGAGAAAAGAGGAAAAAATGTTGGCGCCGATGATGATCAGGAAGATCATGGCCGTGGTTTTCCCCGTTTCAAGAAGGCATTGAATCAGGGTTGAAAAGCTAAGCCGCTTCCTGAACAAGGCAAAGAGGAATGCCCCAAAGGCCCCTACCCCGGCCGCTTCTGTGGGTGTGAAGATCCCGAAGTAAATCCCGCCCATGACCACCACGAACAGGACCAACATCCCCCATGTGCCTTTCAGCGATTTGATCTTGGTTTTCAGGTCCGTGGCTTCTCCAATCGGGCCCATGCGGGGGTTGAGCCTGCATTGAACAGAGATGGCCGTAATGAAGAGGATGGCCAGCATGATACCGGGAACCACCCCAGCCATGAAAAGCTTGCCGATGGATAGTTCGGTGAGGATCCCGTAGATCACAAACCCTAGGCTGGGAGGGATCAGGATGCCGAGCGTTCCGCCCGCAGCGATACATCCGGTGGACAGTCGAGAGTCGTATTTGTATTTCTCCATCTCGGGGATAGCCACCATGGCCATGGTGGCTCCGGTTGCGAGGGAAGAACCACAGATGGCGGCAAAGCCCGCGCAAGCCACAATGGTGGCCATGGCCATCCCTCCTCGAAAGTGCCCCATCCAGGCATGCACGGTCTTGTAAATATCTCCGCTGACCCCGGAGAGAAAGGCAAACTGACCCATGAGGACGAAAAGCGGGATCACGCTCAGGGTGTAGGATGACCCTTCGGAAAAGGGAGTGAGTCCCAGAATAGAGGAGCCCGGACCAAAACCGACGAGACACCAGAGTCCCAGAAAGCCGATCAAGGCCATGGCGATCCCGATGTACATGCGCAGGGCCAGCAAAGCGAAGAGCGCTAGAATGCCCAGAATGCCGATCAACTCAGTGCTCATGATTCCTCTTCTTTCAGATCGATGAGAATGCGGAGGCAATCCCGTGCGAATTCGATGAATGTGATCGTGCAGCCGAGCACGAGGAAAAACGCGAAAGGATAGTCCGGGATGGCAAGGTTCGGGGAGCGTTCCCCCGCCTCCATCAGATCCAAGGCGTTGACCGTGCCCATCCATGTGATGACGACCATGAGGAAGAAGCAGATCGCGTGATTGAACAACTCGATAATCTCTTGAAGTTTCTTTGGAAAAGTAGCCACAAGAAGATCGACCGAGATGTGCGACTTTTGGGATTGCGTATAGCCGAGGAAGGAAAAAATAACGAGTAGCACCAGAAATTCCGTGATCTCGAAGGCTCCCAATATGGGTGAATTGAATACATAGCGAAAAATGACGTCCAAGGTGGTCAGCGTCATCATTCCAAAGAGCGCTGCAGCCCCCAGATAGGACAAAAGGGAGCTGAACACCCCGGTCTTCTTGAGAAAGCTTTCCATGGTCATGCCTGCCATCCTCTCCCTTCCGTGGTGCCGGACGAGAACATCGAGCCTGCCGGGGAAGAGCACCCAAGGACAGCTTGAGCGCCCTTCCCCGGATATCAGCTCGTGACGGCCTTAAAAGCCTGAGTGTGAATGTCGATCAGAGGCGCTTCGAGCCTGCAGCCAGATTCCGTCTGACCTTCGATGAGCGAGAGCTCGCATCACTCAAGAAATTGGATGGCCGTGTCCAGGACCTTTTGTCCGGGCAGGCCCTTGGCATCCATTTCCTTGACCCATTCCTCCCGGATCGGCATGGTCACCTCTCGCAGCTTGGCCCTTGCGCTCTCGGACAGCTCGACAATCTCCATGCCTGACTTCAGGCATTTCTCTTTCATGGGATTCTCCACCTCATCGTACACCCGGCCGCACTCAATGGAGAGGGGCAGCCCGGAATGCTCTTCCATGATCTTTTTCACGTCGTCGGGAAGAGAATCCCATTTCTTCTTGTTCATGAGAAAGGCCATGGTCTGTGTGTAGAACCTGGCCTCGCTGGTGTACTTGAGCTGCTCGTCCAGCTTGAAAATCACGACGCCCTCGTAAGGGACCACGGTCCCATCCACCACTCCGCGCTCCAGTGCCGTGTAGGTTTCCGTAATGGGCATGTTCACGGGCGCGGAACCAAAGATCTTTAGGGCCTTCGTCACACTTGGGTTGGCCGTGCGCATCTTCATGCCTTTGAAATCTTCGATCTTGGTAATAGGCTTCTTGGTCGTGTGAAAGTGTCCCGGCGGATGCCCAAACAGGGACAGAGGTTTCACTTTTGAATACTCTTTTTGGAATTCCGGCATGGCCTCATAGGTTTTCCACATGGCTTCAGAGCATTTCGTAGCGCTGGGAATCATGAAAGGCAGCTCAAAGGCCGATGTCAACGGAAAACGTCCGGGCGTGTAGTCATGCAGAATGTACACGATATCTGCGAGCCCCTTTTCCACCAGCGAGTAGTGATCGGGCATTTTCCCCAATGCACCGCCCGGGAACATGGTAAATTTCACCTTCCCATTCGTAAGCTTGGTGATTTTCTCAGCCCAGGGCTCGAAGACCTTCACCTGCATGGTGTGTTTTGGGGAAAACCCATGGGCGAACTTGAGCTCAATGGTTTCAGCGGAGCTATGGCTCACACCCAATACAAGCGTCACTCCGAAAAACAGGAAAAGGGACAACATCGGTACGATTGCTTTTTTCATTCAAAACGCTCCTTTCTAATAGTGATGGTGTTGTCTATGCCGGCCGTTGGTTCAGCCGGGATTGAACCCTTCCGGGTTTCCTCGATCCTTTGAGGGTACGCTTCTCACTGCCATGACGCCGCCTTTTGCTCGGTCCATGAGCGGGCTCGGGACCTGAGTTCTCTCTGCAGCGATGTTCAAGCCGCAGAGAGGCGGCGGCACCGCGAGGGAGAAGCTACTCTACCAGCTGCTGCTCTCGATGGGCCTTTGTGTATTTCTGGCAATAGGGGTCCTGGTTCAGCAGCACATCCGTCGCCCGCAGGGTACTCATGAGTTTCCGGTCCAATGGATCCACAATAGCGGCATCCAGCCCCGCCTTCATGGCCAGGGAGAGGAACGTGCGGTTCAGCAGGTGGCGTCTGGGAAGACCAAAGCTGACATTGGAGAGCCCGCAGATGAGATGAACCCCTTCGATCTCCTGACGGATCGTCTCCATGGCCTCCAGTGCGATCAAGGCCGCCTGGGTATTGGCGCTGACCGCCTGGATAACCGGGTCCACGTAAATCCTGTCCCTTGGCACACCCAGGCCTTCCAGGCCGCTGACAAGGCTCGCTGCATTTTCCACGACCTGTTTCGTGTCCCCGGGGACGCCCTTGTCGTCGATGCATAAGGCCACAATGTGACACTCTCGATTCTGCACCAGGGGGGCCATGGCCTCAAAACCGGATCGCTCGCCCGTGATGGAGTTGATGAGAGGCGCATGACCGACCCTTTCCATGGCTGAAGCCAGGGTCTCCGGATCCGTGGTATCGATACAGATTCGGGCCTGCGGGACCTCTTCCTGGATGAGATCCAGGATCCAGTTCAGGTCATCCGACTCACGGCCCTTTTCTGAAGACGCCGCGTGGATGTCCACGAAGCCCGCACCCGCATCCACCTGAGACCTCACCTCGGACAGAATGCTTTCGCGATCCCTCGCGGAAACCGCTTCTTTGATCTGTTTCCGACTCGTGTTGAGCCTTTCACCTACAATCAGCATAAAGCCGCACCCCCCGTCCCATTCCTCGGGTACGCGAAATCCGGTGCCGGACCCCGCGGATCCTTTGAGTCCGCATGAATGAAGGTTTCATTGAACACCGGCATCCCAACTCCCTTGACATAGGGGCCGCGTTCCCCATTCCTCAAGCCTTTTCTCGTTGGGCGGACGAAGCAAGATGCCATACCGCCCCGGTGCCGGCTGCATTCTCAATGGATGCGATCCGTTCGAGAAAACGCCTGGGCTGCAGGCCGATCCCCATGGCATTGGAGGTATGGATGTGTTCCCTGTTTCATTTTATAAAATATTAAATCTGTTAAATATTAGACCAATTGGCAGCAACACTCCCCACAAAGACCTTCGAACCGACACATCCGTTTGTGCATGGGTCCTGCGGTCACGCGTACACGCCGTACTCCTTGGTGAAGTCGATCATGGCCGTGATGTTTTCCGGCTTGGCATGATCGAAAAACGCCCCGTTGCTCAGGATGAAACCGCCTCCCCTGCCGACCTCGTCAATCAGTTTTTTACAGAGATCCTTCATCTCCTGGGGTGTGCCCAGCTTCAACGCAGCGGAGGGCACGTTGCCCGCAATGCACAGGGTATCGCCGACGATCTCCTTGGCCTTGAAGAGGTCGGTTTGATCGAACATCCACACCGTCTTGCCTCTGGGGAGGTCCCGGATGACTTCAAGACGGGTGTTGTAGCCCCCTTCGGCAGCAAGAAACGGGATGCATCCCCCCTCCACCAGACCGAGAATGACCTCCTTCAGGAAAGGCCAGTAGAATTTCTTGAACTGCTCATCGGACAGGAAACCGTCCGCTCCCTTGTGCAGGGGCATGAAAATCAGGGGATTTCCGGTCTGCTGTGCAGCCCCCAGCCCCATGTTGATCATGATCGGCGTAAAGGTCTCCAGGGCCTGAAGGAGCTTGTCCGGCTGACGGTACATGTCCAGCATGACCCCCCTGGTCCCCCGCAGGGTATCCCCGATGGTATCAAAAGGCGCCTTGGTGAACCCACCCGTCAGGTAGGGAAAGCCTAGTGCGGCCAGCTCACCGTTGAGGCCCCGTACAGCGCCCGCCCACTTCAAGGCCTCGGCCCCTGCCTCGAAAAGGGCCTTGTACGCGTCCTGGACAGGAGGAAGGCCAAAGGGAATAAAATTGAAAGCCACACCGAACATCTCGAGGATGCCGGTGAGAGGGGGGAGCATGCTCCAGGGTTCCAGCGTCCCGAAAACGCGCGGCAGATACGCATGGCTGAAAAAGAAGGAAGGATCCGTAATGAGCATATCGTACTCGTCCGCCTTCATGTACTCCCCTTCGAGTGCCTGGTAACTCTGGTCGGGGGCAACGCCGTGGCCTGGCCATGCATAGAGCTTATAATCCAGGATTTCATAGAATTTTCCGGGGCCCGGTCCTGCGGCCCCGAAATGAATATCCGGTTCAAAATCCAGCACGAACTTTTTGTACGCGGCCATACACCGGTCATAGTCGTACATGGCCTCTTCCACGGTCATGCCGGCATACGGGTAAGGGAACATGCTTGGGTGAACGGTCACAGGAACGCGGTCGTATCGGCCCAGCTGGAGGGCGGCTTTGAATCGAAGGACGCTCGCCTTGTAGTTCGCCTCCGCCCCCGCGTTCTGGAAGGCAAGGTCGTTTCCTTCGGGGTCCTTTGGCGAAAGAAGCTTCTGGAATTGAGCCTCCAGCTTTTCATCCGCAGACATGTCTTCCCAACTTTTTGCCATTTTTCAGCCTCCTATCCACCCATTGGCCAGCTGAACCGCTGCAACGGCATCGAGACCGTAGGCATCTGCTCCGGTAAACTTGCAGACCTGCTCATCCATCTGGCCGCCGCCGATCATGATCTTCACCTTGTCCCGCAATCCGGCAGCCTTGATCGCCTCCACGGTTTCCTTCATGGAATCAAAGGCCAGGGTGAGGAACCCGCTCAGTGCGACCACCTGACATCCGGTCTCCTGAATCGCGTCCACAAATTTCTGCACCGGCACGTCGATCCCCAGATCCGTGACTTCAAAGCCGCTTACATCCAGCATAAAAGTGACGAGGTCCTTGCCGATGTCATGAATATCCCCGGCAACGGTTCCGATGACGATTTTGCCTCGTGCCTCCTTTTCTACACTTACTTCTTCTTTCAGATGAGGTTCAAGGCGCTGGACGACCTGCTTCAGGATCTCGCCGGAATAGATCAGGTCCGGAATAAAATAGACCTGATCCGCAAACCGCTGGCCTACCACGTTCATGCCCTCCTTGGCCTGCTCCAGCAATTCCGAGGCCTTGGCCCCCTCTTCAAGGGACTTCTCCACGAACGCCAGGGCCTCTTCCTCCTTCAGCTCCGAGAGCAATGTGGTCAATTCCTGTGACATGCCTTCCTCCCCTCTGGTAATCGTAAAATAATTGACTGAGTTACTGACTTCTGAAACTACCGCATAAGGCTGGGCAAAAACGTAACGATTTGTGGAAAAATCATCAAAATAATCACGGCGAGTATGAGGGCTCCCAAGAACGGAAAAATACCACGAAATATGACTGCAAGAGGAACCTCGCTTCCAACGACTCCTTTGACCACATAGGTATTGACGCCGACTGGAGGTGTGATTGCTCCCATCTCAACCAATAATGTTATGACGATTCCAAACCATATTGGATCAAAACCTAAACGAATCACCAATGGGTACACGATAGGGACAGTAAGCACGATCAATGCAAAGGCGTCCATGAAGCATCCGCCTACCAAATGTAAAAATGCGATGATGGCAATGATTCCCATTGGAGGAATGGGAAGAGAGCCAGCCCAGTCAGCCAAAATAAATGGAATCTTGGTCACGGCTAAGAAGTGGCCAAAAATCATTGCGCCGGTTACAATAAACATGACCATACACGTAATCAGCAGGGTGTCTTTGCCGGCGTTAATAAACAACCGCCAAGTCATGGTCCGGCGTATTAGAGAAATAATTAATGCGCCGGCAGCTCCTGCACCGCCGGCCTGGGTGGGGCTGAACCAACCCCAAAAGAGTCCCAACATGACGAAAAGAAACAGAAGGAGCATTTCGATAACGCCGGTGAGGCCTAGTATTTTTTGTTTAAGAGTGGTTGGGGGTCCTGCCGGACCCAAACTAGGATTATACCAACACCATGTTAAGACGGTGATCATAAAAAGAAAAGAAAGAAGTAAGCCAGGCAGAATACCGGCTATGAATAGCTTACCAATCCCTTGTTGCGTCAATATTCCATATACAATAAGCAGTGCACTTGGAGGAATCAATATACCAAGCGTTCCTGATGAAGCCACACATCCTGTAGCAAGCACATCCGCATATCCATGTTTTTTCATCTCAGGCAGAGATACTTTGGCCATTGCGGCGGCAGCGGCATTGGTCGATCCGCAAATGGCTGAGAAGCCGGCGGCTGCGCCAATCGTAGCGACAGCAAGGCCACCTCTCCGACGTCCGAATAGTGTATAAGCTGCATTATAAAGCCTCGTGCTGAGTCCCCCCTCAAACGCGATCGCACCCATGAAAACAAAAAGGGGAATCACAGTAAGAGAATACGAAGAGAAATTTTCAAAAAAATCCATTGCAAGCAGCTCTAACCCTGCTGAAGGGGAAACTACATAACAAAAGCCGATCAATCCTACGAGTGCCATAGCAAAAGCTACGGGTACTCCGATGGCAAAAAGGATCAAAAGGAGAAGAATTCCAACGATACCGATTATAGATAAACTCATTTTTTTGTTACCTCAATGAATGAGCGTATAAATTCACCTACTAATAATAGCAATAATGGTATCAAGGCAACGGCTAGACCATAAATAAAGGGCGTATATGGAAAATTCAAGGTTAGGGAAACCTCGCCTGCGTCCTGAATATCTTTACCATATATCAAAGTACGCCAAATAATCACACTAAAGAGAACGATACTCACCATTGAAACCGTACATGCCAATAGGTTTTGCACTTTCACAGAAAAGCGTGACACAATGAAATTCACCCGTATATGTCGACCCACATTATAGGTTCTTGCGGCGGAAAACGACGCTATGGCCACACCGAAAAAGGAAACCAATTCAACTGCCCCGGAAAGGGGTGCATTAAAAATTTTAGCTCCGACAATATCGATCGCGACCACACCGACCATGGCCATAAGCGCAATAAGGGCTATCCAGTTGAACCAGTTGCTCCAAACTTCCATTACCTTCTCGAATTTATCCAACATTTTTCCCTCGAGTTGCGAAAATGAGGGAGTACCCCGACGAAGATACTCCCCCAATAGAGTTCAAGCCTGTTCATCTGCCTACTTCAGATACGCCGGGAACCATTTTTGAACGGTTTTAGCACACTCTTCCTCGGTCGGCTGCTTTTGAACATAGTATTCAGTGCGCTCTTTTATGTAATCCATGTACTCTTTTACAGGAAGCCCCATGGCTGTTTTTTCTTCAGTATACTTGTCCATAATAGGAGTCACCAATTCCTGCCATACGGGCCTTTCCTCCTGCGGGATTTCGATATACTCTCTTCCTTCTCCAAGACTCAGGAAATACTTGAGGCCTTCGGCATCGATGTAATTCCATGCTTGACCCTGATAATTGACAAATTCCTCGCTCGTCTCGGTAAAGATCTTTTGAATATCTTCCGGCAGCGATTCCCATTTTTTCTTGTTCATCACCACAAATTGAGCGCTGGAGCACGAAACAGGGAACTTGGTCACATACTTGACCACTTCACCATGCTGGTATCCTTTCAGAGTCTCCACATAGGCAAAATTCGCCTCCACGACGTTCTTGGCCAGAGCCTCGTAGACTTCCCCCATGGGCATGGTCCGCGGCGTACCTCCCCACGCATCAATGACATTGGCAGACGTGCCACTGGCCCGTACACTCATCCCCTTTAAATCCTCCGGCTTACGTACCTTACGCTTCGCACTCTGTAGAACGGCATGCCCCGGCCCGTGGAGGTAGAGCACATGCACATCGTCGAATTCTTTTGGTTTGAAGTGTTGGTAGAAGTCATTGTAGACTTGACAATTGACCCAGGCATTGGGGACATAATGCGGCAACTCGAAAAGTTCACTGGCAGGGAAGCGCCCTTCCACATAAAGTGGGCATGATCCTCCGATATCAGAGATCCCCTTTACGACCCCATGATAGCACTTCGGTGCCGATGTCAAGGATCCGCCTGTATAAACAGTGATTTCAACCCGTCCATTCGTGCGCTCTTTTATGACGTCAGCAAAGCTTTGTGCAATGACCCCGTGCATGTGACGGGAGGGAAACATCGTGCTAAAACTGAGTTTAATGGTATCCGCCGCTTCGCACGTGGAGACAAAAGGGTTATTACTGCCGAGAAGAATCGCGAATACACTACATATCAGGATAAAAGCCTTTATATATTTCATTTTAAGCCTCCTTCAATAATAATTGTCTCATGCCCAAAAATCATCTCCTACTCGTTTTTCGATCGTTTTTGGTCTCCCTCCTTTCTTTCACATTGACTGAATTGTAAACAGATTTATTTTTGAATATTCTTAGCAATCAAGGCCGCCCCGAGTGCGCCAATAATTTGGGGCTCTTTCGGAACAAGAAAATCGATCTCAAATTCATCCTCCAAATATTTTTTGACACCGCTATTTCTCGCAACGCCGCCTGTAAAAACGGCGTCGGGTTTGCAAGTAAGGTTTGCGGCCATAGCCGCTACCCTGGATGCCACAGATTTGTGTACGCCAGCGATCAGGTCTTTCCGTTCTTTTCCGCCTGCCCGGAGTACGACCACCTCTGTTTCAGCAAATACAGTGCATGTGCTGCTTATCGGACAAGGTTCTTTGCTTTGGAGAGCAAGGGGTCCCATCTCATCCATAGATTCTACTTGAAGAATATGAGACATGACCTCTAAAAACCTACCTGTTCCCGCAGCGCACTTATCATTCATTGCAAAATCAATCACATCCCCTTCCGGGCCAACCTCGATGGCCTTTGAATCCTGGCCTCCCATATCAATGATAAACCTCGCCGAGGGGATCATGAAATGCGCCCCCTTGGCATGGCATATGATTTCTGTAGCGGTTTTAGCGGCAAATTCAATAGATTCCCTGGCATAACCTGTGGATACGATAGAATCAAGATTCTCTATGGAAAGAAAAATCCCAGCTCTCTGGAGCGCTTCTGCACTTGTTTCACTTGCGACCCTCTTGATATCATAGCCTACAGGCTTCACTGCATACCCTACGATCTCGCTGTCTTTCATAATGACCGTTTTTGCAGTTGCTGCACCTATATCAATGCCGGCTACTAACATGCATTCCCTTGTGACGGCTTCGTAAACACCCACTGAGCCGCCTCTCACCCATTTTTTCTTGCTTTAAGCATTTCAGCGAAGGTTTCCACTTTGGTCCTCAGGGCATCGGCACTATAAGCCCTGCTGTCAAAATTATCTATTTCGAGGGATAGAACGGGAAGCCCGGTTGTTTCTTCAAGATATTTCTTTTGAATGTGGGATATTGTGGCGACAGGACGACAATTATAGAGATATTGCGCGATAAAGCCATCTAATTTCATGATTTTTATAGCATTTTCATAAAATTTTACTTGTCCTTCCGTCCCATAATAATACCCTGCTGCCATTTCATAATCCGCTATTCTCTCACCAGGCGTTTGATACGTCCCTTTAGGTTTTACTTTCATCCCTCCCCAACTGCCTAATATAAACGTTAATGGAACCGCCAGTCCGGTTTCTTCAATTAAACGGGTTACCCTGGGATCCGACGTATGTCCTAACCTCACCATGACCCTGGGGGCTCCTTTCTCTGTGACTCCTTCGCCCGCTTCGACCCGTTTTTCCAGCTCATGGACCAGGATATCCATGGCTTTGGTTCCTTCCCGTATGCCCCTTCCGGTGGAGGCACCGGAAAGGGATTCCAGCATTTCGAGTTCGACGATACTGACCGGCACCGGGTCGGCTTTCATCACCTCTATCAGCCTTGTGAGGTTATCTCGAAAGGGTTGACTCTCTTTCCGAGATCTTTCCCAGGCATCCGGCAGTATCTCAATTCCCAAAACTTTCTCAGCCTTCTCAAGGGCCTGGTTGATCTGAGAGCCGAGATAAACAACCCGTTCAGGCAAATACTCTGGATAGTCGCCCCATTTCGAATCCATGACTCCATCAATATAAGCAATGGGAATCCCATACAGCGCGGTCACGAGATCATCGGCCTTTGATCCCATGTCACAATAATAACTGGAAGCTAAGGCAAAATCCGGCACAGGAATCATCCCCTTGGCGATACCACCTACCTTGGCTTGCCACAGGGAACAGAGAGCATGTCCGGGAGGGAGCCCATGAGCCTCACCCGCTTCAAGTATTGGGGTAAGTTTATTGAAGATTTGTCCCATGGTGTGATCCAGTACCATATCAGGGGCACTCACAAAAACATCTTCGGAAGAGGCACTCAACATCAAACCCGGGCCTAAAATCGCGGGAAACCCATAATAGACAATTTTTTTCCCCTCTTCCCTGGCCAGAACCAAATCTATCAGTTCTTTCAGCCAAGCCCCCAGCAATTTTCTCACCCCTTCCAAGGAGACGTCGTGATATTGCCGGACCCTGGTCTCAGCCTGATCCATATCCTCGGGACCTATGGTCAGTTTTTCAAACGTCGCCTCAATCCTGGACCTTTCTTCCTCAATTTCTGCAGATTCAAATCCGCAAAGTCTGAAAAGTTTATCGTAATAATTTCCCATGCCTTACCCCCCATTTATGGTCTCAATGAAGGTCTCGATACGCGTTTTCATGGGGCCGGTCTCCATGGCATCGTATTCAGACTCGAGAACAAGCATGGGAAGTCCGGTCTCTTTCTTGAATATGCCAGGGAAAAAATAGGACTCAACTTTATAAGATTCCCGATACATCAGCTGGTACCAAATCAATCCTGCTGTATGATAGTTTTTGGCCAGGGTAATGAGGCAATCAAGGCGCTCTGTGCCGGGTCTGAACCAGCCTGGGCACACGCGATTCCAAAAATAGGTTTCAGCGATATTGGAAATGAGATCGCCCCCTAGTTTTACCCTATCCCAGTAAGGGCGAAGCCCTTCTGCAAACTCCTCCATGACAATCATTCCCCCACTGTCCGATACAATATCCATTACTTTCGAGTCTCCCTGGGCAAGGGTGGACCCGGTAAACAGAATTCTGGGACCTTCTTGGGGAATGGGTGAATTTTCTTTGACCTCTTTGATAAACAATTCAAGGATATCAATCATGGTCTCTTTGTCGGCCAGCAAAGAGCCGTGATTCAGGGCAACAAAGTCTTTGCTTTTTACATGAAATTCTCCTGATTTTCTCATCGAACTTATCGTCCGAAAAAGCTCTCTTTCCTTATTACACAACTCTATGGATTGCGTGAGCCTCGGTTCAGTAATTTCAATTCCTGTGAACTCCTCAAGCTTTTTCTTAAGCCTGACTATCCCTTGTTGATAGTACTCAAGGGAGATTTTGTCCTTGACATGCGGTACACCGAAGACAAAGGACTCTATTTCGGGGGTATAATAACCAACTGAATTTGAAAAAACCCGGACATGATTGTCGGTTATAGGCACAACAATGAGATCAACCATGTTGTAGTATGGATCTTTTCCTGATGTAAGGAAACCTATCTGGCTTCGCCAGAAGGGGTCGAACCATCTGCAGACATAAGGGCTTGAATCCTTCAACACAGAATTATTTCCGGTCCGAATAAAACACAGGGGTATTGCGTCACAGGCCACTATGAGTTCTTCCGGTAAATAGCCACCAGCGGAATATCCTATAACCTTATGTCCTTGCTCCTTTGCTTTACTCAATTCCGTAAGTCGCGTTTCTAGATGGGCGTTGAGTTTCTCAAGAGCATTCATTACAGCTTCCTTAGTAGTGAGTCGACTCCTGCTCTACATCCAGTCGATGCAAACGCAAAAAGAGCGATCAGGAAGGCCTCATCTCATCCATTTTGGAACAGGGTGCTCATATTCTTTTATTTATGAAAGAATACTGAGGTCTCCACCCGCATAGCGGGTGGGCTCAGGAAGCCCCCCAGAGGAGGGCTGTGATATTGGGAAAACCCCAGAGGGGCTTCCAGCCATTTGCTATTCGAGATCGAGATCCAGTTGCTGCTTTTCTAGCGTTTCTTGATCACGGATAGACTTACGGATGGTTTCCTCATCCAGGCCTACAGTGCTCACACCATAGCCCCGTGACCAGAAATGTAGCCCCATACCCCGTTTCACCTCATGATTTCTAGATGGATCCGTATGGCGCTCTTCCCTTTCAGATCGGAACAAAATGCGATTGAACATCCCAATCTTCTTACATCTCTCTTTGAACCTCTTGAGCGATTTCTTTCATTCTTTCGATGTGCCTTTCTTTCCCCCAAGAATACTGCGGCAAATCCCATTCCATGGTTTGTAGGTTGCTTACGATCTCCGGAAGCAATTGGAAAGGAATGGACAAAAAAAGCCAGCCTTCCGGATAGAGCTGTCTTGCCCTCATCCCATGGTGCAGTCCGCCGATGAGGAGATTCAGCTCCCCTGTCAAATAAGGATACATATAGAGATAGACACACCCCACGACGGTCGTCCCTTTTGCATTCCATGCCTTGCCGGTTCGATAGCTCATGGCCCTGAGAATGATCTCGGCCTGATGGGGTTTCGCCGTCACGATCAGTAGATCCGGGTCAAAAGAAAGTTGATCCAATGAAGAAAAGATCACGTATTTCACGGTATCCTTTTGGAGCTGGTACATGTCCGTATAAATCTTTCGATTTGCGCGGGCATCGTCATACACCCCCAGCCGGGGGCCGATTTGTCCGCTGTCGAAAATGGGATTGGGTTCGGCCATTCCGAGCGGGATCAGCCCTGCCTTGCATTCATGGTCCTCTTTGGTGGCGTAAAAAGCCCTTCCTTCCTGGGCCACTTTCAGCATTTCACAAAAAGCCGCCTTTTGGTCCAGCTGAGGAATCTGCTTGGGCTTAAACACATCGAACTTCACACCGACCGGTGGGATGTCAAATCCGAAACGATGAAATATCGACAGATCTACGGTCATGGTGGCTTTTCTCCTTTCGTAAGGATTTATTGGTCCTTCGGCTCCTGATACCGGCTCTTGATCTCCCGTTTCAAAATCTTACCCTGCGGGTTTTTAGGGAGTTCAGGAGCAAACGCGATCGATTTCGGTGTCTTATAAGAGGCGATATACTCTTTGCAGAATGCAATAAGGTCCTCTTCCGTTACAGGGGGAGCCTCTTTCCTCAAAACCACCTCGGCATGGACCCGTTCCACCCAGACCGGGTCCGGGACACCGATCACGGCCGCTTCCGCAACCGCTTCGTGCTTGTAGAGCACCTCCTCCACCTCGCGGGAGTATACGTTTTCACCGCCGCTGACGATCATATCCTTCTTTCGGTCCACGAGGTAAATGAATCCTTTTTCGTCGTAATACCCGAGGTCTCCTGTGTGAAGCCATCCATCGACGATCGCCTCGCGGGTCTCCTCGGGTCTCCGCCAGTACTCGAGCATGATGGACTGACTTCGGGCGATGACCTCCCCAACCTCATGAGGACCCACGTCCTGTTTTTGCGCGTCAATGATCCTGACCTGAACCCCCGGGCTGGGTTGCCCACAGGAGAGCAGTACATGCTGTTCTTCCTCAGGGAGGTCGAGGACCTGATGCGCCCTTCTGGGCAGGGAGCAGATCTGGGGGCCGGATTCGGTCTGGCCGTATCCCTGCGAGAAAATGGGTCCGAACATCTCGAGCCCCTGTCTCAGGAGCTCTGTTGGCATGGGAGAAGCCGCATAATAGATCCGCTTCAGGCTGCTCAGATCATATCCGCGCTGGGCCTGTTCCGCCATCATGGCTCCCAACTGGGGCGGAACGATCTGAAGATCCGTGGTCTTTTCCTGTTCAATGGCAAGGAGCGCGGCATTCGGATCGAACGACCTCTGCGGCAGGATCACGTTGCATCCACCTGCGCAGAAAAAGGGCCACACATGGCTGTCTCCCCCGATATGAAAAAGCGGAAGAACCTGGAGCTGTATATCGTTGCCCCTGATGCCCATCTCCAGGTTCTTGATCCGTGTGGCGCTCAGCTTTCGAGCATTGGAGTAAAGAGCTCCGCGTGGAACCCCGGTGGTTCCACTGGTATAGAAAATGACCACAGGATCGTCCGGTCCGACCTCGGAGCCGGGCTCGTCGGACGGATAGGCCTCCAAGAGGTCCTTCAGCGGGGTCATATCCCGGAAAGGTCCTTCAAAGGAGATGTACTGCTTCACATTGGGCAGCACAGGCCGAAGCGCATCGACGGTCTCCACGATCTCGGGACCGACGAAAAGCGCCTTGGCCTCGGAGTAGTTGATAAGATACTCCAGTTCCTTTCTGTGAAGCCTGGGATTGAAAGGAGAAGAGACAAACCCTCCCTTCATGGCCGCCCCGTGCACGTCCATGTACTCGAGGCAGTTCCACGACAGGATTCCAAGGACATCTCCCTTCTCGAGACCAAGGGCATGCAGGGCGTGAACCAGTCGGTTGGCCCTTGCGTTGTACTGAGAAAACGTGATCCTCCGGTCTCCGCTCACAAAGGCCTCGTCATCCGGACGAAAGATCGCGTGTCGATAGATGATGTCCGCAAACGTACCGATGTGGTAGGAAGACAGGTCTTTCAGCAAAAATTTTTCAGCCATAATTACGCAACCCTCGAATGTAATGAATTTTTTTTAAGCTATTTACTTCCTGGATATCAAATGATATTTCCCTTAGCTTGAATTGAGGCGATTTCTCAGACATGGACGAAAGAAAAATGATGGAGTCATAAAAAGCCCATCAACAAGAGAGGTGATCCCAGCGTTTCCGATGGGTTCCAGTTGAACCACCGGCGGCCGGGCGCGTTTTTGCGAGACCGAAAAAACTTGAACTCAGGACCGAGTGGTTGTAGATTGGTCTAACATTTAACAAATCTAATATTTTGTCAATAAAAACTTGACAAAAATCGAGGGAGCGCACGGAATCCAAGTAAGGAGCAATCCATGCCTAATTTCAAACCCATCCGTCAGTCCAGGGTGTCAGAAGCGGTGTTTTTACAGCTCAAGGAAGCCATTTTATCCAACGAGCTCAAAGCAGGGGACAAGTTGCCCCCGGAAAGGGAGCTTGCAGAAGAGTTTCAAGTGAGCCGAGTGGCCATTCGAGAGGCGATCCGAACGCTTGAAAACGCAGGATTTGTGACCATTCGCCAAGGCGCGACCGGTGGAGCCTATGTCACGGATCTCACGTTTGAACAAATGGCCGGTGCCTGTCTCGACCTGTTTCTTGCCAACAAGATATCCATTCATCAGCTCCAGCAGGTTCGTCTACTCATCGAGCCTGAGGTAGCCCGCCTGGCCACAATGAACGCAAGTGATACCTCCAAGCGACGTTTGGTGGAGGCCTACAAAGCCGAGTATCCTCCGAGAGCCACCTTGAAGGAAGATGTCATTCCTTCGACCAGAGTCCATTTCATCCTGGCGGATATGTGCGGGAACCCCTTTCTGGAGGCCATTGTCAACTCCGTGATCAAGCTGAACACGTCCATTTTGGAAGTCATAGATCCCGTCCCCCCTTACAGCATTCACCCTCCTGGGGTTCACAAGCCCATCGTGGACGCCGTCCTGGCCGGTGATCCCGAAGGCGCAGCCCAGGCAATGAAATACCACGCCGAATCGTTTTTCGAGAATCTGACCAAGCTTGAAGAGGAATACCGAAAGAAGAAGGGCTCCAGCCACCTGCTCCCTCTCAAGCTGAAGAACTAAAGCCTAGGGGAGGTTCCAATCCCAAACGAAAAAACCTTCGTCGTTGATGGATGAAACGCCGAACCCGCTCCGTCTTAAAACATCGTGAATCCGCAAAGCAAGGGGCTATGCGGCGTTTCTATTTAGGGGAGGACGCATAGCAAACGCATCTCAGGGTCTTTTACTCCTCGCCCGTCGCTTTCTTCTTAAAGTACTCGATCTGGCTCTCCAATCCCACCGCACGCTTCACATCCAGCACGAACGCGATCCCCGTCCCGGGTTCCTTGAACCGGCCAGCGTCGTAGATTGCCTGGATCACCCCTTCCACGAGGCTGTCCTCAAGCAGGAAAAGCACGACGTCCGTCTGGGCTTCCAGCGTCAGGCCGAACACGGTCTTGGCCTCGCGGATGCCTGTGCCTCGTGCAGGAATGATGGTCGCACCTGTTGCACCGGCCGTCTTGGCCGCATCTACCACATGATCGGTTTCTTTCGTCTTGACCAGCGCGATAATGAGCTCAAGCTTCATCGCCTTTCTCCTTTTCCTATCCCACGCGGCGCTTTGCAAGCCAGCTCGCAAGCTGCGCATATCCCATCACGGTCATCATGGGGAACAGGCTGGCAAATGCAATCAAACCGAAACCGTCCAAAGCGGGGTTGCGCCCCGGAACGGTTTCGGAAAGCCCGATGCCGAGAGCCGCCACCAGCGGCACCGTGACCGTAGACGTGGTGACGCCACCCGAATCGTACGCAATGGGTATGATCTCCCGCGGCGCGAACAGGGTCTGAACCACCACGATGGCATACCCGGCCATAATGTAGAGGTAGATGGGGGTTCCCGTTACAATACGAAAGGTGCCCAGGCCGATGCCGATGGCCACCCCGAACGCCACCGCCAGTCTCAGCCCCCACTCGCGAATGGCCCCCCGAGAGACCTGGTTCACCTTAAAGGCCACGGCAATGAGCGCGGGTTCTGCAATGGTCGTGGCGAAACCGACCAGCGCTCCAAAGAGGTATACCCATCCATAGGCGGTCCATTCCGCGCGTGCGGGTGCGCCCTCCGACCCATAGAGAAATGCAGGGTCTGACAACTGCCTTGCCATGATCTTGCCGATGGGAAACAGGGCGGTCTCGAGTCCGTCCAGAAAAAGCGCCAGACCGATCAGCACGAAAACGAACCCTGCGGCCATACGTTTCCAGTTGGGGAGGGGCTTTCGCACCACGGCCAGCTGAAAAAGCACCAGCAGGAGGAGCACGGGAAGGACGTCCTTGAAGGTCAGCACCAGCGTGTGCGTGAGCGAAACGAGCAAATCCATGACGTTCATCCGTGAAAGAAGACCATGCCAAAGGCCATGACAAAAAGGATCGGCATGAGGGAGGCCAGAGCAATGAGGCCGAACCCGTCCACCAGGGGATTGCGGCCTCGAATGGTCGAAGCCAGCCCCACGCCGAGGGCCGTTACCAGCGGAACGGTCACCGTGGAGGTGGTCACACCGCCCGAATCGTACGCGATGCCGATGATCTCCCTGGGCGCGAAGGAGGTCATCACGAGGACCAGCAAGTACCCGCCGATGATCAGGAAATGGAGTGGCCATCCCTTTAAGATGCGAAAGAGCCCTAAAAGAATGGCTATCCCCACGGAAAGGGCCACGGTCAGGCGGAGTCCCATGGCATAGGATCCCATGGCATGGGGTTCTGCTTCGATCAAGCCCCCCTCGGCCGCGACCGCAGACGCCTGCTGGGTCACGGCGATGAGGGCCGGTTCGGCAACGGTCGTGGAAAACCCGAGCCCGAACCCGAAAACAAGCAACCAGAACAGGCTGCCCTTGAAGGCCAAGGCTTCGGCCATGGCCTCCCCGATGGGAAAGAGCCCGATCTCCAGGCCCAACACGAAAAGGGATAATCCCAGGATCACCAGGAACAGGCCCGTGAGGACCTCAAATAGTGCCGGAAAAGGGGTTTGAAGCACGGCGAGCTGAAAAACCGCGATCACCCCCACGATGGGGATCAGATCCCGGCAGGACCCCAGCAGATTTCGTCCGAAGAACCGGAGGGGCCGAAAAAGGGCCCGAAGGCGTTCCGTGCGCTCAGACATATCCTGCGTCCCCTTTCATCATCGGATGCATGCGGCTCCTTATCCTCCTGCACGATGTGAAGAAAAGCGAAGCTTCCAGAGCTTCCCGGAGTTGCATTTCTCCCGAAGTATTTTCAACCGATGCGCGTTCTCACACCCGGGAGATCCTGGTGAGCCTGGAAGCCGCCTCCTTATCCAGGATCCAGGACAAGGCCCCCTCGGCCGGGCGAATATGGGCCGCGGGAAGCAGCGCCTGCGGATCCTCCAGAACGGTTTGGACCGCCATGGATTTCTCCCGGCCGCCAACCAGGAATACGACCTGCCTGGACCGGTTGATGGCAGGCAGTGTAAGGGTCAGCCGCATCACCCTGGGATCGCCCCCCTTCACCGCCAGCACTCTCCTCTTTTGTTCTTTCAGGGCGTCCTGTCCGGGGAAAAGGGATGCAGTGTGACCGTCCCTCCCGATTCCCAGGAAGAGGAGATCCAGCACCTCGGGGAGCTCTTCCTCGTATTGCGCTGCAGCGGGTTCCGGCTCCAACCCGACCGGCATGGGATGGACATGGTCCTCGGGGATGTCGATGTATCTCAGGAAATCCTCCCGAGCGAGGCCGTAGTTGCTCTTCGGGCTCTGGAACGGCACGCACCGCTCGTCGCCCCAGTAGAGGTGAGTGGCGTGCCAGGGGATCTGCGATCGAAGGGGTTCCTGGCCCAGCAACCGATGCATCCCGCGCGGCGTGTCACCCCCTGAAAGGGCCGTGAGGAACCGCCCCCGCTCCGCCGATGCGATCCGTGCGGCCTCCAGAAAGAGGCGGCCCGCACTCTCGGCCAGGTCCGTGGGCGTTTCAACGATCATGATGTGCGGTCTCGATCTCACATCCGAGCCCCTTGCCTCGATTCACCCGAACACCGAGGTCCCATCAGTCTTTTCCTCCCGCCATTTTCACCGCGTGCCCGCCGAACTCCTTACGTAGCGCCGCCACAATCCGGTTGGAGAACGTGTTCTCCTGCCTGGAGCGGTACCGTTCAAAGAGGGATGTGGCGATCACCGGGGACGGCACCCCGGCCTCCACGGCGTGCCGGACGCACCAGCGCCCTTCACCCGAGTCCTCTACATTTCCCTGAATGTTCGACAGATCCGGGTCCTCGGAAAAGGCTCGTTCAAGAAGCTCGAGCAGCCAGGAACGAATCACGCTTCCGCGGTTCCAGACGTGGCTGAGCCGACCGTAATCCAGGTCCTTGGCATAGGAGGAGGCCTCCATGAGCTCGAAGCCTTCGGCATAGGACTGCATCATGGCATACTCGATGCCGTTGTGGATCATTTTGACGAAGTGCCCTGCCCCGCTTTCACCGCAGTGGATGAACCCCTCCTCGGGGGCCAGGGAGCGAAGCAGGGGCTCCAGTCGATGGACCGCTTCCCGGGGGCCTCCCAGCATCAGGCAGTACCCTTCGCTCCGGCCCCAGATGCCGCCACTCACCCCTGCATCCACGTAATGGATCCCTGCCGCTTCCGCCACGCGGGCGCGTCGCCGGCTGTCCTTGTAAAAGCTGTTTCCCCCGTCAACGAGGATGTCTCCCGGAGAGAGGATTCCCCGGAGTCTTTCCAGATGCTCATCCACCGCAGAACCGGCGGGAATCATCATCCACACTGCACGGGGCGCATCCAGGAGGTCCGCCAGGTCCTCCAGGGCATGAGCGGCTACTGCCCCTTCCCGCGCCAGATCCTCGGTCTTCCGGGTCGTTCGGTTGTAGGCGACCACCGTGTGCCCTTTCTCGAGAAGACGCCGTGCCATGTTCATCCCCATCCGTCCCAGGCCGATCATTGCCACTTGCATACGCTGCCTCCCTTTCTTCCGGAGCACCTGCCGGGCGGACCCTCACCCGCTTCCTTCGTAAAAGCCGGGACGTGTTCCCAACCCCATCTTCTTCATCCTATCATAGGAGTGTTGATTTTTTTCCCAGGAAAAAGCGGATATCGCTCTTGGGGATCTGGGAACGGAGCTGCCCTCGAATCACGAGTCCCACTCCCAATGGAAGGCGTTTCAGGCACAGGATCACATAGCCGTCTTCCCAGGATGCTTCCAAGGGGATCTCGCCGCCCTGGACGAGGTGCTCCAGATCCGCAGGAACCAGCTCGACACGGGAACGCACGGCCTCGTGCCCGAAGATCTGGATCATGCGCGTGGTAGGCTTGAGGTACGGTCCGATCTCGTGAAACGCACGGAGTCCCACCACCTCCACGCGAAGCCGGGAGGCTCGAGCCAGGAAGGCCGACCGCCTCAGAATGCGCCATGTGTCCCGGGTGCGAAAAAAGAGGGAATCACGAAACGTCTCCTCCGGGATGCCGAAACGCGTGTCCAGGTACCCCAGAATGCGCTCCCGCTCATTCTCTCCGGCCAAGGCGGGCCATGAAGAACCCCACGGAATCGACCCCATGGGGGTAGAATCGTGCGGTCCGCTCGAGCCTTGCGTCATAGCGATCTCCGTTCCATGCCGTGAGACCGGGCATGAAGGGCACGCCCGGTTCCAGGGCCAGGATCTCCGCGTCCCGTTGGTCCAGCAGGTGGTTGACCACGGCCTCGTTCTCCTCCGGGTTGTACGTGCAGGTGGCATAGAGCAGGATCCCATCCTCTTCCAGCAGGTCGAAACCCCGCACCAGGATGCGCTTCTGCACCTCGGGGAACCGGACCGTGTTCCGCCCCGTACGAAGGACGCTCCTCGCCGTCACCGCGCGAAAGCGCCCTTCCCCCGAACACGGAACGTCGGCCAGAACGAAGTGGAAGCGCTCCCGTCGGGGGAACTCCTGGGCCTGGTAGGCCGTGACCACGGTGTTCAACACGCCCAAACGAAAAAGGTTGTGCGATAGCGCCGGATGGCGTCCGGTGTGAAGATCGTTGGCCACGAGGAGGCCTTGGTTTTCCATTTCCTGGGCCATGTGCGCGGTTTTTCCGCCGGGCGCCGCGCACAGATCCAGGACGCAGGATTCCTGCGCAGGACCGAGCGCTTTTGCGGCCAGGCAGGAGGTCAGGGCCTGGGGATGGATGTGGCCAAGGAAGTATGCCAGGAGATTGCCTGGACTTTCGAGGTCCGGTGCAAAGTACAGGGTGTCGTCCTGCGGGTGGGAGGATACGAGATGCACACCCTCCTCGGCCAGCTCGTCCACGACCTGCTCGGGTTGCGCCTTGAGCCGGTTCACGCGGAGGTGTGTGGGCAGGGGTTGTTGGACCGCATCGAGAAATTCGGAGAAGTCCGGAATCACCTCCCGGTACGCAGTAAATCGTTCTTTCCAGGCCATGACGCCGGGAAACCCCTACCCCTTTCGTCCGATCACGGCGTTGGCGATGACCTTCCTCTGAATCTCGGACGTTCCTTCATAGATGGTGAACACCCTCGCGTCGCGGTAGTAGCGCTCGATGGGGAACTCCTTGATGTATCCGTAGCCGCCGTGAATCTGGAGGGCCTGATAGGCGATCCAGTTGGCGGTCTCCGAGGCGTAAAGCTTGGCCATGGAGGCGGCCGGGCCGAAGTTTTCCCCCCGATCCTTCATAGCCGCCGCATTGAAGGCGAGGAGTCGCGCGGCCTCGAGACGCGTGGCCATGTCCGCGATCATCCAGCGCAGGCCCTGGAACTGGGAAATGGGCCGGCCGAACTGGACGCGCTCCTTGGCATACGCCGTTGCGGCGTCCAGGCAGGCCTGGCCCAGGCCCACGGACTGAGAGGCGATCCCGATTCGTCCCCCGTCCAGGGAGGCCATGGCGATGATGAACCCGTCCCCTTCGTTTCCGAGGAGGTTCTCTTTGGGCACCCGGCAGTCTTCGAAGACGAGCTCCACGGTGTCCGAGGCCAGGAGCCCCATCTTCTCCTCCTGCTTGCCCACGGAAAACCCGGGCGTGCCTTTCTCGACCACAAACGCGCTGATTCCCTTGTGCTTCTGATCCTTGTCCGTGTAAGCCGTGACCACGGTCACATCCGAGTTCTTTCCCGTGGTGATGAACATCTTGGTCCCATTGATCACGTAATCGTTTCCGTCCCGGACCGCCCTGGCCTTTTGGCCGGACGGGTCCGAGCCTGCGCCCGGTTCGGTCAGGGCAAACGAGCCGATCATCTCCCCGGAGGCCAGGGGCTTGAGATAGGTCTCCTTGAGATAGTCCGATCCAAAGAGGTAGATGGGGCCGCAGGCCACGGAGTTGTGCACCGACATGACCACGGCAGTGGACGCACAGGCATAGGCGATTTCCTGAAGCGCCAGGGAGTAGCTCACCGTGTCCACGCCCGCCCCGTTGTACTCCACCGGGACGTTCATGCCCATGAGCCCCAGCTCCCCCATTTTTTTCAGGATATCACGGGGAAACGTCTTGGTCCGGTCCCGCTCCGCCGCCCCAGGCATGACCTCCTCCCGTGCGAAATCCCGCACCATCGCCTGGATCATTTTCTGTTCTTCGGTCAGATGGTAAGCCATGCGTCCCTCTTGCCTCCTGCATTCCGATGAGATCCCGCTTCGGTCACGGGGTGTACAGGACCACGACCAGCTCGGCCTTTTTGGCGCTCAGGTTCTTGAGCTTGTGCACGATGTTCGAGTTGAAGTGAAGGCACTCGTTGGGACCGAGCACGTTGTGGTTCTCGCCGACCATGACTTCAATTTTGCCTTTGAGCACGTAAATGAACTCCTCTCCCAGGTGCTGGTAGCTCACACCCTTGTGATCGGACTTCGGGTCGATGAAAACGCGAAACGCCTTGAGATGCTTGTCCCTCGCCTCGGGAGTCAGGTTCTCATAGGCATAGTCGTCCGTGCGTTTCTGATAATCCCGGTCCTTTTTCCGGCCTTCCTCCTCCTTCTCCTCCTTGAGCAGGAGGCTCGAGTCGATGCCCAGGGCCCTCGAGATCTGGAGGATGACGGCGACCGGTGGAATCACCTCCCCTTTTTCCAGGCTGGAGATGTAGTCTTTGGACAGGCCGGTCTCGTTGGCCACGTCCACCAGCGTGAGCTTCCGCTCCCTCCGGAGTTTCATCACCCGCTTGCCGAAAGGCTGCTTTTTCTTGCGGACCGCCATGGCTTCCCTCCCCTGATCGTGGTGGAACCTTCGGGTTCATGGACCGTTGTTTTTCTTCAACGCCCGTGACACATACCCCATTCTACCTTAAAGCCTTACACGAATGTTAATCCATATCTTCTTGTTTAATCGAATCTTTCAATCGATCCCGGATTCCGATAAACAGCCGGATTCCCGAGCCCACCATGAGTGTCGCACTGATGAGGATCACCAAGTTCGAGGCGAAAAAGGTCATGACGAAATGAAACGGGTCCTCGAGACGATAGGCGCACAACAGGAGGTAAATACCGAAGAGGAGAAAGAAGGTCCCTGCTGCCAGGAGGAGGACGTGCCCGATCCACCGCGCCAACGCGGGTATGGGGGGGTCACTCGTCATCCGGCACAACAATCTTCGGCAGCACCAGGTCATCGGATGCCGTGTACGGATCCACCTGCCCCCTCACGATCCCGTCCACGGCCGCATCGAACTCGCCGCTGGCAATGATCCTTCCGACCACCGTATCAAGGAGCCGGGCCTTGACCATCTCGGCGAGTTCCTCCCGCACTTTGTCCTTTCGCGCGCGAAACCTCAGGTCGCCGTAAACGGAGCGCAAGTACTCGGCGTGGCGGACGATCTCCTCGATGAGTTCGTCGACCCCCCGGTCGAAAACCGCCTCGGCCTTGAGGATTGGCGGTTTCCATGTGCCGTCTTCATACTTTTTCTGATCCATGTCGATCATGAGCCGGAGATCGCTCATGGTCTTGTCCGAGCCTTCGCGGTCCGCCTTGTTGATCAGGAAAATGTCTCCCACTTCGAGGATGCCGGCCTTGATGGCCTGAATATCATCCCCCATGCCGGGAATCACACAGATCACGGTGGTGTGCGCGCTCCGCACGACATCGACCTCGTCCTGACCCACGCCAACGGTCTCCACGATCACATAGTCCTTTCCCATGGCGTCGAGGACGTCAATGGCGCTGCGCGTGGATTGGGTGAGCCCCCCGAAATGGCCCCGTGTGGCCATGGACCGAATAAACACCCCATCGTCCATGCTGTGCCTCTGCATCCGGACCCGGTCCCCCAGAATTGCACCGCCGCTGAACGGGCTGGTAGGATCGACGGCCAGGACGCCCACGGTCTTGTCTTTGGCCCGAAGGTGACTGATCATCTGGTCCACAAGGGTGCTCTTTCCCACACCCGGAGCGCCGGTGATGCCCACCACGTAAGCCGTGCCCGTGTGCGGGTAGAGCGCCTTGAGCACGTCACGGACGGCCGGGACCCCATCGTCAATTTCTCGTATCAGCCGGGCCACGGAACGGATGTCCCCGGAAACCACTTTTTCCACTGTCTCAGCCGCTGTCGGCATGAATGCGTTCTCCCTACGCTCCCTTGGATGGAACATTATTCTGAACCCAGGTCACTATGACCTCCAGCGGGCTCCCTGGCGTGAACACCTCGCGGATTCCGGCGGACTTGAGCTTGGGGATATCTTCCTCGGGAATGATACCGCCGCCGATGACCATGATATCCGAGGCGTTTCGTTCCTTCAGCCCTTCGACCACCGCTGGAAACAGGTACATGTGCGCTCCGGCCAGGCTTGAGAGCCCGATCAGATCCACGTCTTCCTGAATGGCTCCCTGGACGATCTCCTCGGGGGTCTGGTGCAATCCTGAATACACCACCTCGAAACCGGCGTCCCGAAAGGCCCGCGCGATGATACGGGCGCCCCGGTCGTGACCGTCGAGCCCCGGCTTGGCCACCATGACTCGGATTCTCCGATTCTGTTCCATACGCACCCTTTCTTCGAAAATGCCGCTAATAGATACCCGGGTCCCGGTACTGCCCGAAGACCTTCCTGAACACATCGCACATCTCTTGAAGCGTGGCATCGGCCTTGGCCGCATCAATGATGGGATCCATCACGTTGGTCCCTTCGGCGCAGGCCTCTTCCAGCCGTTCCAGGCACTCGTCGGTCTCCTTCTGGTTCCGATCGTTGCGAATGCGCTGGGTTCGTTCGACCTGTGCCCGCTCCAGCGCCTCGTCGATCTGAAGGACCTCCACCGGCAGGGTCTCCTCGGTGTCGTACTTGTTCACGCCCACCACGGTCTTTTCCCTGGAATCGATCTGCTGCTGGTAACGGTAGGCCGCATCCGCGATCTCCTGCTGTGGATAGTTCTTCTCGATGGCAGCGAGCATGCCGCCCATGTCGTCGATCTTGTGGATGATCTCGAACGCCTCCTCCTCAAGGCGGTCCGTCAGGCTTTCCACCATATAGGACCCCCCAAGCGGGTCGATGCTGTTGGCCGCCCCGCACTCCTCGGCAATGATCTGCTGGGTGCGGAGTGCGATGGTGGCCGCCTCCTCGGTAGGAATCGCAAGCACCTCGTCCAGAGAGTTTGTATGCAGGGACTGGGTTCCGCCCATCACCGCGGCCAGCGCTTCCAGGGCGGTCCTCACGATGTTGTTGTACGGCTGCTGCGCCGTGAGTGAGCAGCCCGCCGTCTGAGTATGGAAACGCAGCCACCAGGATCTCGGGTTCTTGGCGTGAAACCGCTCCTTCATGATGCGGGCCCACATGCGCCGGGCCGCGCGGAACTTGGCGACCTCTTCAAAGAAGTCGAGATGACTGTTGAAAAAGAAGGATAGCCTCGGGGCAAAGTCATCCACGTCCAGACCCCGCTCCAACGCGGCGTCCACGTAAGCGATGCCGTCCCCCAGGGTGAAGGCGAGCTCCTGAACCGCGGTGGAGCCGGCCTCTCGAATGTGGTACCCGCTGATGCTGATGGTGTTCCACCGGGGGATCTCCTTGGTGCCGAACTCCACGGTGTCCGTGATCAGGCGCATGGACGGTTTGGGCGGGCACATGAAGGTCTTTTGGGCAATAAACTCCTTGAGCATGTCGTTCTGGATCGTGCCGCCGATCTTGCGTCGGTCGATCCCACGTTTCTCCGCCATGGCGATGTACATGCCCCAGATCACCGGTGCGGGCGGGTTGATGGTCATGGAGGTCGTGATCTGGTCGATGGGAAGCCCTTCGAAGAGTTCTTCCATGTCCCGCAGCGTGTCAATGGCCACTCCACACTTTCCGCACTCCCCCCGGGAGCGGGGCGAGTCGGTGTCATACCCCATGAGGGTGGGCATGTCGAAGGCGGTGGAGAGCCCGGTCTGCCCTGCATTGACCAGATGGTGAAAACGTTGATTCGTGTCCTTAGCCGATCCCAGACCCGCAAACATCCGCATGGTCCAGAGACGACCGCGGTACATGGACGGCTGAACGCCCCGGGTAAAAGGAAATTGGCCCGGCGCGCTGATGTCTCGCTCGAAGTCCTGCTCCTCGACATCCGCCGGCGTGTAAATGCGCTGAATCTCCATGTCCGACACCGTGGAAAACCGCTTCAAACGCTCGGGCCGCTTCGCGAAGATGCTTTCCATCTCTTCATGCCACCGTTTGTAGGCTTCACGGACCTCCTCGAGCATCTCCCGATTGTACGTCAAGGACATGGAAAGCCTCCTTTTGAGTTTTGAGTGACCTAAAGTGATCTAAAGTGACTAAAGTTTAGAAATCCTCCCTTTGTTCGTTGGAATGGCGATCCGCCTGTTTGAAGTATTGCCTGACTCCGCCTGTACGTCTCCATGGACCGCAAAGGAATAGTGATCCTTCATTTTAGATCACTCTAGTCACTTTAGTCATTCTAGATCATTTCTAGAGTTTTCCCAGGAGCGCACTGGCGATGGTGTTCTTCTGGATCTCCCGGGTGCCTTCGTAGATCTCCATGATTTTCGCGTCCCGATAGAAGCGCTCCACTTCGTACTCGAGCATGTAGCCGTAGCCTCCATGGAGCTGAATGGCTTCGTCCGCCACCTCCACGGCCGTGCGGGCCGCATACATCTTGGCCATGGACGTGAGCTTGGGATCGATCCGTCCCTGATCGTAGTTCCAGGCCGCCATGTACACCATCAGCCGGGCGGTCTCGATCTTGGTGGCCATGTCCGCCAGCTTGTGCTGGGTGACCTGGAACTGGGCGAGCTTCTTTCCGAACTGCTTCCTCTCCTTGGTGTAGGCCAGGGCCCTGTCAAAGGCGCCTTGGGCGATGCCCAGGGCCTGTGCGGCGATCTCGATACGGCTCTCGTCAAAGAACTCCAGAACCTGGTAAAACCCGCGGTTCTCCTCACCGACGAGATTGGAGGCGGGCACCCGGACATCGTTGAATGAAAGCTCGCCCGTGGAGGTCATCTTGATACCCATCTTATCCCCCACATCGGCGTCGGTGAACCCGGGGGTCCCACGTTCCACCAGGATGATGGATTGACCGCGGTACGTGGGAGACGCCTCTGGGTCGGTCTGGCACAATACGTTTACATAGTCCCCAATGGTCCCGTTCGTGATGAAGGTCTTGGTGCCGTTGATCACCCACTCGTCCCCGTCACGGACCGCCGTAGTGTTCATCAGGGTGATGTCGCTTCCGTGATCCGGTTCGGTGAACCCGCCGCACGAAATCATCTTTCCCTCGGTCAGGGGGTTCAGGTACTTCGCTTTCTGCTCTTCATTGCCGCAGCGGAGGATGATTTCCGACGCGAAATCCGCAAGGGTCAGCGCAATGCCGATCCCCGAGTCCTGACGGCAGAACTCCTCCACCACCAGGGCGTTCTCCAGGATGCCGTAGTCCTGTCCCCCGTACTCCTCGGGGAAATGGATGCCAATGAATCCCAGCTCACAGGCCTTCTTCCAGATCTCCCTGGGAAAGCTGTGATTCCGTTCATGCTCCAGAGCGATCTCCCGGTCGAACTCGCCCTTGGCGAAGTCCCGGGCTGCGGTGCGAATCGCTTCCTGCTCCTTGTTCAGCGCAAAATCCATGGATTCGTTCTCCTCTCCCTCTTCGATTCACCGGTCCCGAACCCGGTTCCACGCCGCGCGAAACCCGGGACGCCTTTTCACTCCGGCGCTGGCTTAGAACCGCTCGCCCTTGAAGTCCGGTTTCCGCTTTTCAAGAAATGCGGACATGCCTTCCTTTCCGTCGGGGCTGGCAAAGCACAAACCGAAGGCATCGGCCTCCATGAAGCAGCCGTCCTTGATATCCACATCGTACCCCCTCTCGATGCAGTCCTTGACCTCCTTCAGGGAGACCTTGCCCAGGGAGGCGATCTTCCTGGCCGTTTTCATGGTCTCCTCCCAGAGTGCGTCAGGGGCGAAAACGCGGTTCACCAGGCCGATCTGCCGGGCCTCCTCCGCTGAAATCATGGCCCCGGTCATGCAGAGCTCCTTGGCCATTCCCTTACCCACGAGCCGGGAAAGGCGCTGGGTGCCGCCGAAGCCCGGGATGATCCCCAGGGTGATTTCGGGCTGCCCGAACTTGGCCTTTTCCGACGCATAGATGAAATCGCAGGCCATGGCGATCTCGGTCCCGCCCCCGAGTGCAAACCCGTTCACGCAGGCAATCACAGGAAAGGGGAGACGCTCCAGCCGAAACAGCAGGTCCTGGCCGGTCCGGGAAAATTCCCTTGCCTGGAGGGGAGTCAGGTTCACCATGTGGCTGATGTCCGCACCGGCCACAAAGGCCTTTTCGCCCTCCCCGGTCAGGACGAGCACCTTCACCGAGGGATCTTCGTCGAGCTCGCTCAGGGCCTGGCTCAGCTCCCGAAGGACGTCCGGGTTGATGGCGTTGAGGGCCTTTGGGCGATTGATTTTGATCACCGCCACGGCATCTTCTCTGGTCAAGAGAAGGGTTTCATACGTCATATCGTTCTCCTTAGAATATTTTACTTTATTCATGATTTATTGTTCAGGTACTTATCGTATTTTTATGCTTTTTTTAACGGCATTTTTTAGGAATGCAATGAAAACGTTTCTTCCACCAAACCGCAGGGAACGCCAAAGCACGTCGCAGTGGTCACGGTTTTCTTTCTCGGCGTTCCGGCGGCTTGGGTGGAAGAAAACTCGAATTACGACACGTTCTCGAGCACCATGGCCATTCCCTGGCCGCCGCCGATGCAAAGAGAGGCCAGCCCGAGGCCGTGACCGTTCCTTCGCATCTCGTTCATCAGCGTGATGAGAATGCGGGCACCGGTGCACCCGATGGGGTGCCCGATGGAGATCCCGCTTCCGAGGACGTTTGTCTTGTCCGGATCGCATCCCAGCTCTCGTACGCATGCAATCGCCTGGGAAGCAAACGCCTCGTTGAGCTCCACCACGCCGAAGTCCCCCATGGAGAAACCACCCTTGTCCATGATTTTTCGGACCGCCGGAATGGGACCGAGTCCCATGTAGGCAGGGTCGATGGCGGCCGATGAGAACGCACGAATCCGCGCCAGGGGCTTGAGCCCCAGGTCCTTGGCCTTGGTCTCGGACATGAGCAGCAGGCTGGCGGCCGCATCGTTGATCCCCGAGGCGTTGCCCGCCGTCACCGTTCCATCCTTCTTGAAGGCGGGACGGAGCTTGGCCATTTTTTCCACGCTCGTGTCCATTGGGCGCTCGTCCGTGTCAAAGACCACGGGATCGCCTTTGCGCTTGGGGATCACTACCGGCACGATCTCGTCCTTGAACTTTCCGTCGGAAATGGCCTGGCGCGCCCGTGCGTGACTCAATGCACCGAGCTCATCCTGTTCCTGCCGGGAGATGCCGTACTTCTCCGCAATGTTCTCGGCCGTGATCCCCATGTGGTACCCGTAGAAAATTTCAAACAGCCCGTCAAAGACCATGAGGTCCACCAGGTCCGTGGCGTTCATCCGGGCACCCCAGCGAGCGGCGGGAAGCGCATAGGGAATGAGGCTCATGTTCTCCATGCCCCCGGCCAGGATGATGTCGGCCTCGCCCGATTGGATCGCCTGGGCGCCCAGCGCCACGGCCTTCATTCCGGAAGCACAGACCTTGTTCACGGTGAAGCCGTTGGTCTCCTTGGGAATGCCTGCGCGGATCATGGCCTGCCTGCCCACGTTCTGGCCCTGCCCCGCACCCACCACATTTCCCATGATGACCTCGTCGATCTGGACAGGCTGCAGGCTGTCCTCATAGTCATGGCCTTCCTTTTCCAGATCGA